>ERZ840371.1683-NODE-1683-length-21734-cov-3.618248_pt1 | contig 21734 bp, 29 predicted proteins | sample MGYA00519937_ERZ840371 | MGnify/ENA primary metagenome ERZ840371 (study PRJEB31850, sample SAMEA3708873) | human gut metagenome | biome: human gut; feature: human-associated habitat; material: faeces | place: China | collected 2014 ... | reverse complement strand
TGCCTAATGCCTTATTTGTCTCTGTCAAATTTTTGTTTAGTAAACAAAGAAAGAGAGCCCAGGCTCTCTTTCTACTTAACTAGTATGCCTCCTACTTCCACGACATCTGCAATTCTCTTTTAGATATTACGCAGTCAGAAAGATATAAATTTATAAGCGTCTGGTATGGAATACCCGATTTTTCAGATTGATCCTTAAAGTACGCAATCACATCCCCATCTAGGTTGATAGTAACCTGTTTTTTTTACTTTATTTGAGTATGGATTCTTCCTTGGATTAAGGTTTTTGATATCGTATTCTTCTCTCATGATTATATGATACTTATTATTTGATCTTTATTCAATATCATTTTAATAAAAAAAAGAACACCCCACGACAAGGTGTCCTCTTCTTTACTTATGCAGCAATCAGTCTGCCATTTTTTAACAGTGTAAGCATCGTCACATTCTGGGTATAGGTTCCGGCATAACCACCGATGCCATTTGCCGCTGCGATCTGCTTACGATGCGCCATAGATGAGTCAATCCCCAAGGATGACAGCGCCATTGTGATGGAATTTCCACCTGCTGTGTATGCCGGGTAATAATTTACCGCAGGTGCTGATGGGGCAGCCACTCCGCCGCTTGTGATACATCCATCATTGATCCATCCGGTACCACCATTGATCAGGTACGGATTTGCTTTGCCAGAAAGCACCTTAGTAATCGTGCCTGACGTTACTCTTGGATTAAGCGGTGTGGTTGATGCCGCAGTGCTGTAGATCTTGTTAAAAGATACAGCCTCTCCTACGCTATGTCCTGCCTGCACTAGTGTCGGTGTCGGAGATGGCGCTGGTGTTGGTGCTGTGGAACCAGCCAACGAAAGAATACCGTATACAATGGCATTTGCCATCTGATCTGCATTGTAAAGATCTGCATCATCCTTATCATCTACGAAACAGCATTCGATCAAGACTGCTGGTGCTTTGGTATTCTTCAGCACATATAGCTGTGAATCCGTCTTAACATGATCCGGGATAGCATCATCACGGATGCGGAATCCAAGGCTTGCTATGCTTTCCACGATTGCTTTTCCGTACTGGATGGCTACCTTGTTGGACTCTGCAATGTTGTACAGGAACACCTCAGTTCCACCAATAGATCCATCGCCCACATAGTCATTGCGACCGCTGTTAAAGTGGATGCTGATGTCGAGGTCTACGGATCTCGAATTGCACTTTTCCACGATGCGTCGTAGCACATCGCCCTGACTGGTCCCATCATTTACAGTACAGTCATATACCTCATGCCCTGCTGCACGAAGCAACTGAATCACTTTATCCTTTACCATTCTGTTTTCGCGGGATTCGTCTAAAATCCCCTTTGCTCCACAAGCAATCTTGCCTTCTGGATTATGTCCTGCGTGTACATTAAATTTCATTATTCTTTTCCTCCTTCATTTGCTTTTGTTTGTAAAATATCAATTGCCTTGGTGATGACCGCTGGCATTGGTACCCCCATAAGTCCTGCGTTCTCAACGATTGAAATCAATTCGTTTGCTACAAACCCAATAATCACAGCGTCTCTGATATAATTTACCCCAATCATAAGATCCAGCCGATATGCGACTAATACAAGCGCCAATGTCACACACTTGCGGCACAGACCTTTCCACCCCGCCTTACTTTCCAATGCTCCTGTACTTGTCTTGGTTGATGACTTAAATACACCAGCAACGATCAAACCTGATAAATAGTCAATCGCCATAAAGATGATCAGTGTCTTGATACCTGCATCCCAGCCGCCAAATGCTGTGCTGATGAATGCTCCCACAATTCCTGCTGTGGTACAAAATAGTTCTTTCATGTTTTTCTCCTTTCTGTGTTTTATATTTTATCTATACGTTTAAACCTAGTTTATTAGGTGATTATATTTTTGGTCGTCCCAGGCTCTACTTGTGCACTAAACAAAAATTTGACAGAGACAAATAAGGCATTAGGCAAAAAACAGGATGTTTCAACCGCAATCACCACATCAAATATAGGTTTACAGTCGGTAAGCCACGCTGTAAGTGCGGATAGAGCATTATGCATATATAATGGCAATTACGGTACTATCTGTGCCAGTTTGTCAAATAATTATATACAATTTAGATGGAACACCGAAGTACATAGAGTAGATGTATATGTTGATAAAACATATATCGGACACATCGTGACGAATTAGGCTCTGCCAGTTACAACATATGATTTGATGATGTTTCCATCTGCATACCAATCAATTATCAGCCTTTCCGTGCCGGGTTGAATATATAAACCAACAACAGGATAGCCTTTACTATTTTGGCGATACGTTGGTATTAATCCACAAATAACACCATCAATGTTTACGGACGGTCTGTTCAAGAAATCTCCATTTCTCTGAACACCTTTTAAATAAGTGGATGCAATATCAGCACCATTCCCATCTTGATATGCCTTTGTCGCGGCATTGGCACTTCCTGCACTATTTGCATAATTAGCGTTATTTGCATAATTCACAGACTGGGAACCAATGTTGGAGGTATTGATTGCAGTTGAAGAATCCTGTTTTTTGCCTAATGCCTTATTTGTCTCTGTCAAATTTTTGTTTAGTGAACTAACTGCATCCTTGATAGTTCCATCCCCGATTGATGAGATATCTGTCTTTCCTATTACCTTTTCCACAAAGTGTTTAAAGCCACTTTCACTCAAAAATTTCTTTATTGCCATAATCTAACCTCCTATTTAAACATTGCATCAATCTCAGTGTTGGTCACTGCCACCAGATCCGATTGTCCTCCAATGATTTCATCGATATCTTCATTTGACAGTTCCTGAATATCATCTATCTGTGCTTGCAGATATGCCGCCTCTGTCTCATCAACAGCACGCTGTATCAGTTCGATATTGGCATCAATCTGCCCCTGTAATTGTGTAAACAATGCCGTTGTATCAAACTTCTGTACTGGCATAGCATAGCCACAGCGTTCTGTGACCAGTCGTGTATCGGTAATACGTTCCGTTGTGATTGTTGCTGAATTTGCTGATACATACAGATTGGCAAGACCGATCTCATACACACCGCCTGTCCTCGTCAATTCTGGTGGCTCCGATGAAGAGTTACCCTTGATAACATACAGATCAATGTCTCTATAATCGATATTGTCATTTAGTCGAAGCACAACACTGTCTATTCTGTCCGTAGCCCCAGCCGCCTGCACGACCATCGTTCTATCTTCCGTCTCATAGCCTGTTGCACCCTCAATAAGGCATGCTCCTGGTCGAACAACGACCTGCATACCTTCGTCTGCCACCACTTGAAAATTGGTGGATGGGTTTGGAAATACCCCATTTGAATAATAATTTTTGAAAAGATTTCGCAGAATGTCCGAATCTACTGCCCTATCATATTCTGGATATCCTGCTTCATCATATGTTACCTGTGATGTGAATGGAAATGACTGCCTTGTCGTGTACCTCCTTATATTCTTCTATACACTCTTGGTACCTTTGTCCCAAAGGTGAGCGATACGGTATGTTTTCCCTGTTTAAATACCTCGTCGATTTCAATAATCCTGGTAACAAGATTTTCCTGCAATGCATCCACTACAATCTCTATCTTGTCGCCCAAATCATAATCTTGCAGATATTTAAGACCTCTATCCACAGTGTCAACCTCTATATTGACTATCTGTGAATATGATTTTTGCATTTCCTCAAGTCCGGCTTGCACCAGTGACTCTTTAAACTCCTCCAATGACTGCTTATCCTCGTCATACTTCATGGAGGTCTTATCTATATACACCTTTTGTCTATATCCACCATCAGATTGATCTATGATAACCTCGACCTGTTCACCATCTTCATACTGCCCATTGCCGATAACCACCGCATAATTTTTAAATGCAGAGTTGTCTATGACAATTTTCTCGTTCGCAATATTTCGCAGTTGTGCGGAAAAGATAGCAAACGGATTATCCGACTGCTGCATTGTCCGGTCTACACCTTGCCAGACCTCAAAATACATCTTATTTTCTGCATAACCGTATCTGGTTCTAAAGGACATCTCCTGCGTTTGGAGCATCTCATAGATCTGTGCCGCTAGATTTTTTCCGGTTGACTGTATGGCTATTACCTCCCCACGCTTTTTGCTGGCTTCTATCTGCAATAGTGGAATATCTTCACAAAATTTTTGTGCCAGATCAAGAGCCACATCTTCGATTACACCGCTTTTTATGTACCTCGGATAAATAATTTTGTCATTGACCTTATACTCATAAAAATACCCAGACACCTGCATATATGCTCCTTGATAATTGGTCTGATACTCTGATTTTTGTACCATCCCCACCTCTGGTCTTTCATTTGTATAAATATATTTCATATCCGACATATACATCTCGATCGGAATTTGCACAGAAAACTCCCCCGGCTCATAGTATCGCCTGATCCACTGCAAGTTGATATATCCAAAATATCCTATTGGATTAAATTCTTCATCCAGTGCCAATAACTGCATCCTATACCCCCAAGTACAACTTATTGTAATAAATCGTAACCGACATATTTGCGTCCCCTGTATCGGCAGCGAAGCCAATGTTTGACGGTCCTACATCTAACTGCATTGATGTAAATGTGGATCCCCGATCTATTTTCTGAATGATATTTGTGCCATTCTTTCGGATCGTAGCATTTGCAAAATCAATTTCCAGCACATCCCCGGATGTAAATGACTCACATACTCTGACAAAATAATCATCCTTTACAATCTTAGGATTCGTTGTCTCCCCACTAAATAAGATCCGCGCCATGCAATATGTCTCCACATCGCCATCATTCGTAATCTTAACCAACTTGGCAAAATTAAAAGCCGATGCTACTGTCTTGATCTTCGCTGTCTGAATGTATGGAAATCCAAACATCTTTTGGCTTGATGCAATGTCTTTACCAAAATTATCCTCTGATCTAAAGTATGGATCCGGGCAATAAAACCGTACTTTCATAGTCATATTTCTATAGACATTCTCTGCCGGTATAGAAAATCCCTCCAATTCACCTTCGATCCAACGTGTGGTTCCCTGATATGTCACATGCACTCGATAGGTATATTTTGGATTAAAGAACCCCAACGCTCTCGTTCTTATTGCTTCGTTTTGCTGTGGAAATCTCGATGTTGCCTCGACATACACGTCCCTGTCATCTACACGCTTACCGGATAGCATGGCTCCATCTCCAACAGCATTTTTATCGGTAAACAGGGAGAAGTTAGGGGCATCTATACCCTCTAACTTTGTAATCTTCCAATCTGATAAGCCTATAGTGAATTCCTTCGCATCGCTTCGGACACATTTGACTAATGTAGGTTTCATCATATTCCCCCTGCCAATCCAAATGTCATTGTATTTTCAAACGTGCGCCGGATAGCATCCGGGCTTGTCTGTGTATCATAAAAGTTAAACGTTTGGCTATTTCCATATCCCATCATGGATCTGCCTGTCACATTGGCTTTTAATGTTCCAAGGCTTGCCTGTGCTGTATTTACGATGGAATCTCCAAAACCTTCCATACCATCATCCATACCAGCCACGCACATCTTACCAATGTATTTGAACTCTCTTGATGGCGAATGGATACCAAAGACTCCTTTGACCTTGCTGATCACATTTCCCATGAGATCACCCACGCTTTTTAGCAAGATACCTCCCATTCCTAGGATTCCATCAATAAATCCTTGGATCACGTTCTTGCCTATATCTTTTAACGAGACACTGCCAAATGCCTGGACCATATATATCAATAACGTCCCAACTGTATTCAGCAAGGTTGACAGCATTCCCATAAAGCCACTGATCATACTCTTGATGCCGTTGGCTGCAATGTTCTTTAAGGTCTGTGGTAATGACTTTATCGCCCCTTCTACAGCCTCAAAAATCATTGTTCCGGCACCTTTCAATGCTGATAGCATACCGACAATACCATTTTTTAGAAGTGTGATTGCCTTGCTCCCCAGTTCCAGCCAGTTGAACGCCGACCACACTGCCACAATGGCTTCTATGATCTTGGGTATATTTTCTATCAGCACCGGTATAGACTGGATAATCCCCTCTATCAGCATCATGAGGATCTGCACACCTGCCATAAGGATCGTCGGCATATTATCATTGATAACATTAGCAATCGTCGTGATAATGGTCGGCAGCATCTCTATAATAGTTGGCAGACTCTTTACTATCCCCTCCGCCAATGCCAGCATCAACTTGATACCCGCATCGATCAGTATCGGTGCATTCTCTGCTATGGTCGTTGCCAGATCTTGTATCAATGTAAGCATCTGCTCTATAAAAACCGGCAACTGCTCTGGCAGGCTCTCTGCAATCTGAAGCATAATACTAGCCAGTGCCTCAACAAGCATAGGTATCGTTTGTGTAATGCCCTGTATCAGTGTCGGCACACCCTGTACTATAATGGTCGCGATTCCACTCAAAACACTCGGTATCACATTGATCACCGCCTGCAATAATGCTGGCAGTATAGCAACAAGGCTATTGATCAGACTAACTGCACCGTCCACTAATGCTGGAAGCAGACTAGATATGATCGGTGGTAGTTTAGGTAACAGGTTTGCCGCCAATTCCGTGATTCCTACTGATAACTTGGGTAGAATATTTTCAATCACAGGCAACAGATTGGATAGCATTGTTTCTGTAGAGGTCGTAAATTCACTGACCAATCTCTCAATATCCGAATTGGAATCACCTAATCCGGTAACCAGATTCTCCCAGGATGCTTTCGTCATGTTGATGGAACCTTCGACAGTCGTTGCCGCTTCTTTCGCAGTAGTGCCTGTTATATCCAATTCGGTCTGGATCACATGAATGGCATCCGTTATATCTGCAAAGGAAGAAATATCATAATGAATGCCTGTGATCTTCTCCGCATCAGCAAGCAACCTCTCCATTTCTTCCTTCGTGCCGCCATAACCTAATTTTAGGTTATCCAGCATAGTATAATTCTGCTTTGCAAATCCCTGATAAGCATTCTGGATGGATTCCATAGCGGTACCCATCTTATTTGCATTATCCGCCATATCGGTAATGGCACCGTTTGCCTTTTCTGCTGCCTCCGCAGTATCACCATCTAATGATGCTATCAGCGATGCACTAAAGGACGTCACCGTATCCATGTAGGCATTCGCCGATAATCCGGCTGTCTTATATGCATTATTTGCATATTGCATGACCTGATCATATGCCGTCTTGAATAGTGTATCTACACCACCTGTCAACTGTTCATATGCTGAATAAGCACTCACAGCCTGCTTGGTCAATATTCCCAATCCGGTTGCCGCTGCACCTACTGCCGCTCCAACTGCCGCCATACCGGTCGTAGCAACACTGCCGATCTTCTTTAAACCGGTAGTAACTCCGTCTGTATCAAGTTTTGTATCAAATAATAAAGATCCGTCAGCCCTTCTTTTTACCCTCCGAAGGTCTTGCTAAATTCATCTAGTTCTTTCTGATCCGCTTCCGTGAGTGGTGGAATGATCTCCCAGGCACGTCTTAACTCCTCATAGACATCTACATCTTTACGGTCATCCCTGCGGTATGATCTGTATTGCATAATGTCTCTTAATTGAATCGTCAGCCCTCTCATTAGGGCAATAAACACATGCCAGTGCATATACTCTATGGATGTCAGATCAACGCCATAATGCTCCCAAAATCCTGCCACAATAAAATCCGAATCGATCTTATAATCCAATATGACCTCATCTGATCCGCTTCCTCGTGGCACTTCATTTTGTGGTGATGCAAATTCCATAAGAGATGCGACGTCGCATCGGCTCGGCATGTCGTTCTTAAACAAATAGGACACATCCACCAACTGACCGCTCCTCATCTCCTTGACATCTTCCATAAACCGCAACCACTCTCGGAAGTCTGTATGTATGGAATAAGCCCTGCCATCCACGGTCACGGTGTTTGGCAGGTTTTTTCTTGTCAGATCTATCATCGGATAAACTGTGATACATTGCCTTTGGCAATAGAACTATGTGCAATACTATCAATGGTCTGTGTGATGCCAGCCATCTTCTCTATTGGAACACGGCGTAACTGTTCTTCCATCTGCTGGGTCTGATAGTCAAGCAGAGGCTGCTCATAAGCATCTAAAATCTTTTTGACCGTCAATGTCACTTCACACAGATCTACTTCCTCAATATTATCGGATCCCAGAATCTCTTTTGCATTTTCCATTCCTACCAATCCCACGATAAAATCATACAATCTCTTGTACTTGTCTCTGATGCTCATTCCCCTTTTTTCATCAATCCTGACCACTGTATCCATTTCCTCAACAACCTTTAAGGTCTTGTCTGGCAGATCATAAGATCGATCCTTGATAATCACTGTGTATTCCATGGCTTACTCCTTCTTTTCATACACCGGCTTTCCATCAGATACCGTGCATGTTCCTCTCTCAATTTCATAGATGCTGAACTTAAAATAAATCTTTTCGGCAACCGAATCGAAGTGATCCAGAATCAGCGTTGCCTTAGTATTCCAGGCATTAAACTTTTCCGCATCCTCAGTTCCAATGTTACCGGCAAAGACGATCAGCAGATTCTTCTTTACCTCTTCGCCTGTCGGCAGATCCAAAAACATTTCATAAAGATAATCAAATGCCGGATCTCCCTTGTTAGACTGTAATTCCTGTGACAACTCCGGCTTATAATACTGCACATCCGTTGTCGGCATCTCACATTCAATGAAGTCATTTTCCTCGGTCTGCGCATTGAGAACCAGATCAAAAATGGTTGATTTGCCGATTCTTGCATATTCTGGTGATCCCGATGTTGCAATATTCAAAAATGGAATTGTCTTAAATTTTTTTAATCTCTCCCTTGTTTTATACCTCTCTTTCTCTCTCATATGTGATCGTTAATGATATCTGATACAACGTATCCTTGGAATCCGTCTCCATTGGATACGGATTACCAGTGATTTCCATACTAAGGATCCGCCTGTTCCCATCAATTTGTGGAAATTCATATATGGTTCCCAGATCATCTGCCCAATAGGTCAATTCTTCCAGAAACTCATCAACTTCCATTCTCTCGGATGGTGATACGGTCGATTGCCGGACAAAGAACTGATACCCCTCTGTGACCTCATAAGACCCGTCATTGTGCTCCTGTATGCTTCTGTTTGGACTTCGGAACAGACCATACTTATCTGCTCCATCTGCCACATGGTTGATATCGATCTGCATTTTGCCATATTCTTTGAGCAGATCTACGATATACTTTGCTATTGTCACACTCTACCCTCCGCAATCTTTTGTGCGCCAGCCAGAATCCGTTTTTTGTACTTTTGCTTCATACGTTCAAACCAATAATTTCCTCTTTCCGGTGCCTCTTGAAAATTTGCCGGCATATAATACCAGCGTCTTGCATAGGGTGTCCGGTATCGCAACTCTCCGCTCCCAATGATGGTATTGATCTTGGCTGACTGGATCAGGATATTGGAATCTTTTGGCACCATCGGCTCACAGAGACGCAGACACTCGTTGTCTACATACTGCTGCACTCGTTCATATTCTCCCAATCCATGCTTATGGATGATCTCTGTCGGATTACACTGGACTGCCTTCAATCTAAATAAATCTGCCGCCCTAAAAAAGCACCACCTTTACATTTTGTAAAAACCTACGATTGGAATTATCATTGACGCTCTTAATAGCCCCGCTTCTTGGAAATGCACGGCGCAGATCTGAAATGCGGCTCCCCTTTACATCCTGCACATCAAAAACGATATCGCCATAGACGATACAATCCTCGTCATTATCAGCGTCCAGTACCACATCCTCGTATGTTCCCTTTGGGAATGTTATGGTCACTGACGTGGCAAGTTTTACTATGCCACCATCTGTGACTGTCTTATCCGTATGCTCTGACCATTGCACACCGTGGATCACGCTACGATTCCACATACCGTCTTCCACCTTATGAAATAGTGTAATAACATCCTCAAACATCAATAAGCACCTACCAATCCTGTCCCGGATAACCATGCTCGGATGGAACTCTGTAATTCCCCTCGCAGTTGCTCTGCCGTCTGGATCACATAAGACTCGGAATATCCATCATTGCTGACAGATGATACTCCCTGTCCTTTTGCACTCTTGGCATCCTCTGCCACTTTATCCATCACATTACAAATACATTCCTGTAATTGTTGATATCCAAACGTATCCTGATTTATATTCGCCCAGCGGATCCAGCCTATAACCTGCTGCACTTCTCTTTCTGCCAGTGCCTCTGCCTGGTCAAATTCTTCCTCTTTCACAATGTGATGAAAGGAGCGATACTGCTCCCATGTTACTTTTGCCATATCGCTCCATCCTTTCTTTACTCCTTAGGCTGCAACTTCTCATTTTCCTCTTTGAGTGCGGCATTTTCTGCCTGCAACTTCTCATTCAAAGCCTTAAGATCCTTAATTTCCTTTTTCAGTTTTGCATCTGTACTCTTTTTCTCCGGCTTTTCAGCCCCTACACCTACTCTTCTCATGTGCCACCTCCTACGCTTTGCTGTTCATGTAGATACCGGCACGCTTATTTGCATAACCGTCTACGATTCCATACTTACGATACTTTACAATATCTGCATCTGCATCTGGGTTGCTTGAAGCAAGAATGATATTGCTGACCGTGTGCTTGTCAAACTTGATAATTGCGGGCTTATGCACGATCATAAAGTTGATGTCTGCACCATTACTAGCCTTCTTATAATGACCTGCTTCCTCTCCTAAGGTCTTACCATCGAGCAAATCAATGGCTGTGTAGAATCGTGCCTGCGGAACGACCTTCTTTACAGCAAATTTTCCAAGAACTTCTCTTGATTTTGTCGTATCGAGAGACATAACACTGTTAAGCAATGTCGCGGTTGCATAAAGAATACGATTCTCCTGTGGAACCTCATCTTCATCCATCTTAGACCATGCTGTAAGCAATGCATCCAAGAACTGGGAAGCATCATCAATTGTACCTGTGGCCTTGGAAATGCTCTCCAAAGATGCCAATGTTGCGAACGTAAATGCATCCGCCTCTGGTGCCACCTTCTCACGCATAAGCGTTGCACCTGCCATTCCAAAGGCAAGTTTTCTAGATTCTTCATTGTCCATAACATCTACAGCGATCTTTGTACCTCTGTCATAGTTGAATGCGGCGGTTTTCCACTTAAGGTCTACTGCCCCTGTTGTATAGCCACTGTTACGATCATACTCCCCAAGACCAGTGACGCTGATCTGCGGGTATACGATTTCATTTGCATTGGCACCAGCCCTTGACATAGTTGCGTCAGAAGTCAGATCCGCTGTTACGGATGCACTTCTATATACCTCATCAAGTAAACTGGTATAGTTTTTTGCTAAAGTGATTGTGTTTGGCATTTCGTTTTCCTCCTATTTCTGTTCTGTTGTTACAGGCGGCAATCCCATAACAGCGCGCATAGTAGCATCACTGTCCTGATTACCTGTCTTGATTACTGATCCGATCGGATCTCCTTTGCCTAAAACATATGGCTCCGGTTCACCGAACAGCATCTTGCTATCCTCTGCTTCTGCCAGTGTCTTAAGCGCTGCGGTGATATCCTCTTTCTGATTCTTTGATGCCTTAAGGGTATCAATATCGAGGAGTGCCGTAATTGCTTTGGCATTTCTACCTTTGGCAGATGTAATACTGTCTTTCAGAAGATCATTGAAATCACGGTCTGCAATTTTATCCTTCAGTTCTTGGTCTTTGTTCGCCAAGTCTGTTTTTAACGTTGCAATCGTACTATTCAACTCATCCACGTTTACATCCTTAAACTTATCAAGGCTTTCGGTTAAGGTCGTCACCTTTCCTTCGGTGGTTTTTAACTTCTCCGACTGTATTTCATAGTCAGATACCGTTTTGTAGTTATCAAGTACAGTTTTTTCAAAGTCCTTTTTCTTTTCTTCTGGTACCTCAAGGCCATACTCTTTCATGATTTCAAAAATGTTCTTCATAATATCCTCCTAAAATATTTTTTTAATCGCACTTTCTGCGATATGGGAAATTGCGGACGGCGGACTTGAACCACCATAGTCGGCATAGGAAACCGAAATGCTACCTTTGCATCAATCCGCTGCAATAAAAAAGCGCCAAATAATAAATCCTTACTTTAAGAATTCACTATTCGGCGCTTAGGCTCTATTGTTATTATACTTTGTTGTTTACACTTTTTGCAGTATCCCGGAAAATTTATCAAGATCGTATCCGTTCGGATCATGAACATTTTCGGGTTACCGCATATCGGACACCTGTACCATTTATAGGACACATCTTCACCCCTGTCCTTATATTACCATCATATAATTTGTTTTTCAAATGTTTTTTCTATAGCCACTATGCCATCTCATTTATCCTTTCCTTGGAGCGGTATAGAAGTAATCAACATGAACACTGTCTTCATTGTCTCCTTTGGGCTTAATAGAAAATAGTTGGCACAAATGTTCAATATTCTCCTTGTCCGACCAGTCTAATACATGAAAGTCATCCCTTCTGCTTTCATACTCTTCATATGTTTCTATTCTCAGAAATTCATCTTTTAAACTCACTTGATAGTCTCCTTCATCAATGCCAAGGCTTTCTCTGATATTGTTTCATGGCTCATATACTTTCTAAACACTTCCGAAACAACTTCACCTAAAACATTTATATTGATTGTTCCATCCTGATTGACCGCTTCATGCATACTTCTTACATATAGTCTGCCTTGATATTCTGACTCAAACCGTTCTCCGGTTACCAAAAAGACAGGAACCTCATTTCCTAAATTATCATAGTATATTTTTTTAACTATATTTTCACTTGTCAGCCCCTCTGTCAAGTAATTTTTATATGCATCTACATCATCCTTTTTCATCATATAATTTTCAATAAAATGTCCATATTCGTGATATATATGTGGTACTTCTGTTCCTTTTCCCACATGTATAATTCTATTTTCTATATCACATGCACTTGCATCATAGCCCATTTCAAACGTCACATCTGACATCTTTGTCTTTACGCTTAGTGGTAACTGTTTGTAGGCTTGTGTCACTGCCATTGTATCTTCAAATCTTTCTTTTTCACTCATATTTGAAAATGGCTTGTCTCTAAAAATTAAATCCACTGCCTTTTGAAATTTTGTTTTTTGAGGCATGGCACTTGTCCCAGCAATAATCCTCAGGCGATTTTCTTTCGGTCGCAATTCAGCCTTATCACTAAAACTGACATACTGGTCCATCTGTCGGCTTAATTTATTTTTCAACACTGTCACGTCTCCGCCGACTATATTCTGGGCTTCGATCTCGCGCTTGGTGGCTCTGATCTGGCGCTCCATTTTGCGCTGTTGCTGTGTCATCTGGTAATAGGTATATTTCTTTCCATCTATTACCTTAGGCTCCGGCGCAGTCACATTATCCGGGACTACGGAAGCACCTTCCCAGTATGGGTAAAAGTCATGCGTGCAGTTTGCTCCTTTTAATCCGGTCACTGTCCCATATCCGGTTTCTTTGACGAAATCAGGATATTTCTTACTCTTTCCTGAATAGGAAAAAACCTTATTTTGCCAGACTGCATGCTCCGGTCTGCTTCCCATATGCTGACTGGTAATTACCAGATCATGATCCGACTGCTGCAAATTGGCTTCCGTGATCTTGCCCGATAGTTGGCTCATACCCGTCCTGACACACATTCTTGCGGCTGTATCCAACTGATAAGACTTGCCACTTGCATAATCGATTGTCCGAAGCCCGCTTTGTGCCATACGGTGGATACACTCGTCTACTGCTGCATCATATGAAAATGTCCCGGTACACACCTTAAGCAGTGCCAGGTCCATTTCACGCTGATACATGCCTTTGACGCCGGTAGTCCCCAACAGAACATTCTTGAATCCCATAGACCGTGTCAGATTCTTTAATTCTCCGACTGTCTGCTTTTGTGCTGCCTTGATCAGTTGGCTCATACTGTTCGGTTTTTTCAGATCCTCACCTTGTTCTTCCCACATCGACAGATCGTTATTCCACGCCATACTTCCTGCCTGCGCGATCAACTCTTTTCCCTGCACCTTTGCCTTGGCTACTGTCTTATCAATGATGTCCTGGATCTCCTGCTTGGCTTTGAGTGTATTTTCTGCCACTGCCATCTGATAATCTTTGTCTGCCCGAATGGACTGCATCACAGCCGTCCGGATCTTATCAGCAGAATATCCCTGCTCGATCATATCCTTTGCCATAAGTTCAGCCGTTTCGGTATATCTCCCGGTCGCTTTCACGCGTCTGGCAATATCTGCGATCACCTCATCTTCCATTTGCTGGTACAGTCCGATAATATACTTATCTGCTAATATTTCGATCTGTTCTTCTGATAATGCCCTGTGACACACCTCCATCCTGCTGCATTAGTCATCATCTTCTGGCTCATTCTCTTCCACATCTGCCGGAATATACTTTTGAGCCTCTTCATCCGACAAATTATACTTTTCTTTCAAATACCACTGTAAAAGGATAGGCACATTACTAAAGGTCATCGCATCTGCTCTCATGGACTCTAACTTGCTCTGCCGATCCTCCACATAGGAATCATCAAACTCGATCGACAGGCTCTCATCCTCGTTAAAGGACGTTCCGTTAAAATGATTTGAAAACCACATAGCCGCATGCAATATATCCGTGATATAGTTGCTCGCCTGTTTCCTCTGCTTATTTAGTTCCTGCATGGCATCCTGTCTGGTACCGATATACTCGGTCGCCGTTTTGATCTGCCCATTCTCAAAGGTATATTTCTTACTACCGAAGCCAAACTGCATCGACAAAAGAGACAGCACCAGTTCAAAGGCCTTTGTAATCTCTTCGACACGAATCTCTGGATTATATTCTTTTATCAGTGTATCAGCCTGTGGTAATTTTTCTCCCAGAAGTACAAATAACTCCTTCTGCTGCTGGGTAAGATACGGATTGCCGTCCTCATCTGTTTTGATACATGCCAGCAATTCATTGATAAAAACCAACTTATCTCCTTTTGACAGATCACCATGCAGGATGTTGTAGCAAAGATCTACGGCTTTAAACAACGGAATGGCATTATAGATCTTTGGCAAGCCATATCCTTCCATGTCGTCCAGATGATTGACCTCTGCATTCTCCATTATGGCAAATGGCTTTACCGCACCCAACTGTAATACATTCTGGCTTACTTCTTTTCCTGTCTCGTCAAAGACAACTGTCTCTGCCCGATACAAGCCATCTTGCAAAGTGAACATGACAAGCACGGTTCTCTTTTTGCCTTTCACCACATTCGTACCACTAAAGGCACACTCTGTAATAAGTTTATTCTCTACTGTCAGTGGTACAATGCAGTCTGCATCACAATAATTGATGCGCACTTCTCCACCCCGGACTATCATCTGCTTACCTTTCTGGATGTATTCTGCCCCCCGCAGGTAAATGTATGCTCCGACCGTCCCTGTCGCCGCCGTCTTTTCCAACTGCTCCCGGTACATAATGTCAAAGCGATTGCTTGCCATAAACTTCTCAATAAACTCCTGTGATCCTGATTCCTTATCTGGAGCAACAGATACTACCTCGCATAGATTAGCATCATCTGCACAACACCGCTTTGCAAAGTTCATCTTATGCAGCACAACCTCACTGTCGTTTAAATTCTTCCGCCTATGAAAATCGTCGATTTCCCGATTGGCATACCAATCATCACAGATTTTGATATATGTCAGTGCCGTTTCATTCACTCCATATCCTTTTTTCTCTAAATATCCCTTTACACACTCTTTCCTGATTCTACCTCCTGTCTAAATCAATATTATCTGCAAAATCTATCATGGTGTAGCATATGGCATCCCACCAGTCGTTACAGTTCCCGATATTCTTATCCTCTGGGATATTGGGTTCCTTTTCATCCCATTTCAATCTACCCATTGCACTTCTTACTCTTGCGCATTTCCGGTTGATTTTAAGCCGCCCGGTATTCAACAGTTTATCCATCATTCTCGGTCGATCGGCAATCTCATTCTTTGTGCATCCGGTAATATTGCGAAATGACAGTCCTGCTTTTCTTGCAGCACTGATCAAACTGTTGATCATAGTTGTACTCGCAGAATCCGGGAAGATCCATGTGATCGGTCCATACGCATCTTTGCACTTTCGGTAAAAGGCAACAAACTTATCACATATTCTTTCTGCATCTATATCCGGTGACAACTCTATGCCTTCCTCTTCCGTTATTCTCAAATCATGAAATCCATGAAAGTATAGCGTACAGACAAAAGTTGTCATGGATCCGTTTCCTCCAAAGTCAATCCCGATCACAATTTTGTATGGTCGGTGCAATAATCTTCCCTGCTCATCCCTTGCCAGTAACGGATCTGTCTCTTCATCAAATAGATACGGCTCATTATCTTCCGCAAATTTTCTGAATATAATGCCCTCGGCGACGGCACGTTCACCACGGATATCTCTTTTATACCAGACCGTTCCTTTCTGGTAGGTTGCTAGTACCTTGCGGATCTCCTCATCCGTCATACTCATATTATCCACCAGAGTGAAATGCCCATAGTTATATCCATAGCCACTATTACGCTCCTGCTGCATCTCATGAAACTTAAGGATCTCCGTATAATACCAGTGTTCTTCCTCTTTTGGATTCAGATCATGGAATATCTTTCGATCTTTACTGGATAGTGTTCGGTCAAACACTTCTTTTAGAAACTTCTTGTGGCACTCATTCGCCTCTGTAACGTATGCCATGCCGTATGTATTACCTTTTATCAGTTTCTCATCACCGTCTTTGCCACCACCGGATACCAAAACAATCTTTTCCCCGGTTTTTGTCTGCACATATACACAATCACGGTCTTTATACTTACCTTCCCGGCATCTTCCCTCAAAGTAATTGAGCAGACCGTAGCCATCACAGTCCAGAATATTGAGTTTTGCTGTGGCATTGGAAACACCTGCCACCAAATGTATCTTATTTGGGTGATTCTCCAACATGGCACAAAAGATCATCGTCTGTAAGACGTTCTTCCCTCCACGCTTACCACCTTCCGCAACATTGAACCAACTGGAAAAGCAACGCATAAAATATGCATATTGTCTTTTTGATAACGGTGCCGGATTATTCATGATTCACCTCTTTTTCAAGATCGTCAATATTACGGTTATTTACAGGATTCCGCCATATATCTGCTATCGTCTGCATATTCTTGACGATTTCATTGGTCTTGTTCCCAGCATCCTCTTCCACAATACGTTTATCTCGCCAATCTTCCGGTTTTCTATTCTTGAGCCAGAAAATCTGTGCAGTCGTATCTCCCGGGATATAGACCTCATCCTTGCCTACAACCAATTCCTCTTTTTCACACCTACGTCCATGGTCGTCATAATAGACATGTTTTACCTTAAATGTCTTTCGGACTTCATGCACACCACCTATGGCTCTTTCAAGCAATGCATTCTCAACTTTTCGGTCAACAATTTCCTTTTCTTTTTTTAGGGTGTCCGAAATGTCCGAAAATTTATTTTTCCATTCGATCAATGTGCTACGTGCAATCCCCATGTTTGAAGCAATTTGTTTCTCTGTCAGACCATCCCGCGCCCAGCCTTCCAATTTCAGCAAATTTTCTGGTTCCAGCCACTTCTCATACTTTGCCCTATGCTCTGCACCCCCTGTCAAACAAATAAGAGCCTAATACATGAAGTCTCTGCTCCACATATCAGGCTCTTAGGCTCTCTTTTTGATTATTATATCCTCTTTTTTTGTGTTTTTCCACATCATTTTATCCTGCTGCATGATGCTCGCCTATCGTCTCGTGATCGTTACCTTGTACTTTTTTGCCATATACTTGCCATAGGTCATGTCATTGGCTCTGGCATCCTGTGCAGCCTTACTCAAATCTCTATTGGCACTGTATTTCTTTTTTTCTTCTCTTTCCTGTGCTCTTTTCTTTTTCTCTTTCTCGCATCTCTTCTTGCGAAGATCTAACGATGCTTTTTCGGCACACTGCGGTGTGCAATATTTCTGGCGCATATTTGCTTCAAACGCCTCTCCGCATACCGGGCACTTTCTTACAGTCATCTTACCCCTTTCTGCCGCCCCAGCTTATGAGGCGGCGCCATGGCTTTTTTCGTGATATATAAAGTAAACTCGCTGTTTCTTAAGGTGTTTCAACCGTCTAAAGCAAATTCTCATCGAACGTTTGCCAATTCAAATTGATGCTGCTGCATGCATCAAGTATTTCCTTTTCTTGCTTCCACTTGATCGCATGCTGGTTAAATCTAAACTGCATCTCATTGCTAACGACTATCAAGTGATTTAACTTCGTTACTTTCGTTGCTTTCTTTTCCTCATCTATGCCCCTTGGTACATCGATGCAATTATAAAGTCTAGCCGGCACCATGATTTTTTCGTTACCTGTAATTGACTGATAAATGATATGTATGTCGTCCTCTGAACGTACCATCATTCGTGTTGGTTCTACAATTTGCGTTCCCTCGTTCCACTGCTCATATAAGTCTTCATCCAGAAACTCCATGTCTGTCATCTGTGGCTCATCATTTGCCACGTAACTAATTGCTTCGCCTTTTCCCGGAAGTCCTCCGGTCAGCTTAACCAGTTCTGCAAGAACTTCGTTTTCCATAAATTCTGCCGGGCACTTCATCATGAAGATGTGACCTCTAATGATGTACACGTTATCATCGTTTAGTCCTATGTCTAATTGATGCCCATTATAGACCTCTTTAAATATTGCCTTTAACTTGCTTGTCTTTGTAAACATGATCCAACTCCTTCCACTTGCTATACGTTAATTCTTCTTCGTTCCATTCCGGATAAATCCGTTTTAAATACTCTTTCATAATCCCCATCATTTCCGGACGCAATCCTTTATTGCCGTTATCCATCAAGTTATGATGATAGATACAGCCTACTGCTGCATTCTGTTCGATTCCTAATCCACCTTGTGATCTTGGTATGTAGTGCATGATTGAAAAAGTATGTGTTGCAAAATAATCATTCTCCGGCATATGGTATCCCATCTTGCAAAAGATGCAGCCCATATCACGTTCTTCTATGCGACGTCGCATTGATTGTGTAAAATCATGCTCTCTTGTCTGTTTCTTACGCTTCGCCATTTCTTTCTCCCTTATTTATATCCTCTGCAAGCTTTGCGTAATTCCACTCGCAAAGATCATCCTCGTCACTTGCACTCCATGATGTAGCCCCATAAGTCCATGTGCAAACCTTTCCGTCATAGATACCAGCAAAATATCTTCTTTTCCATATATCATTTTCAGAATCTCGCACCAAAATAGGTGTATCAACTGGAACCTTGCTCCATTCCACCTCTGGTTCAACGTACTCACTGTTCATCCATTTTTTACGTTCTGTAACGCAGTCAACCTCAAAAAGACAATCCGTACAATGTGTGTGACTACAATATGTCATAGTCTGCTTTTTCTTATCAAATGCAACCGTACCTCCGTCTACAACAATGTCAAAAATTTTGTCTCTGTACTTTTCTTTATTCAGCATGTCTGCTCCTCTCTACTGGTAACAATTTGTCACCGGTTCATCATCTTTCCGCATCTCCATACGATGTCCTTTGCCGCCGCTGTATGCTAATTGATAGGGATCATCGCTTGCAAATGCCCGCAAGATGTCTATTGCCTGTTTTTCTAAATCCACTTATTCACCCTCTTTTAGTTTTCATCATCTTTTGGCTTTTCACATGGCTCAAATGCAATGACCCATACCCAGGGATTGGCATCCCATCCATAGCGGTCAAGGTCTGATTTCTTGATGGTGGAGTTCCAAAGCAACTCCCACTCTTTTAAGGCTATTTCCATATCTCCGGCATGAACAGCCATAGAAGAAATCCCTTCGTTTCTGATTCCATCAATCGTAATCTCTTGCAGCCGCTCCACTCTCACATCCGTAACCTTAAGCCAGATACGTGCAGCCCCTTTCGGCATGTGTATTGAGGGGTGCCACTTTTCTCCTAAATATGCTCCTGCCTGTGGAAACGGACTGCTCCATGCTTTGTAAACATATCCGCCGGTCCATTCACTCCATGTCTCTCGGACATACAGCACATCTCCCGGCTGATACGGTGGCAGGCACAACTTGCTTATAATCTGTTTATCCTCTACCTCTGGATGTTCCTTATGATATGGGCTATTCAGCATTGCATCAACATTATGCTTTATCAATCGCCGAGTGCAGGTCTTTCTTCCGCCCAAAATAGCTCGTACCATTTCGGTATTAAACAATATTGGCTTTGTGCTCATTTCTTCCACCTCATCCTCCTATACCACGCTTGGAAACAGATCAAACAGAGTCGGCATATCGACCTCACTCTCTGCTGCTTCCAGATATCCAACACCATCTCTAAAGTAATCCGGGTTAAGTTCACACCCTTTTCCATAGCGATGCATCTTGACAGCCATCATCGGTACAGTCATCAGTCCACCAAACGGATCATAGACCACATCCCCCTCATTGCTATAGCGGTTGATGATACGCTCAACGATATCCAACTGTAGAGGACATACATGCATCTGGGCACGTCTGCGTCTCTGTGTAGTGTTCAACGTCCGCATCCTGTTGATGTCATCCCATACTTCCAACTGGTTCCATGATCCCGGTGCCACCACCATAAAAGTTGCCGGCAGTCTGTCCTCGGTATCTAACTTCTTGGCAAGTGCAACGTGTTCATCGTAGTTATATACCGTGTCCCTGCTATATTCCCGGTAGACCGCCTGCAAGGTATCAACCGATGCATTCTGCAACTCTTCCTTGCTAATAAGGCAGTCACCGGAACTTCTCCAGTATGCGTGAGCGTCAATCTGCCACTGTGCTCTTGTATAGTCCTCTTTGCTTTTCTTGACCGGTGTATCTGCATATGCCGTGGATCTGTCTGTCGGCAATTTGCGGAATAATAAAATATACTCCGGGCATCCCACGCCCATCTTAGATCCATCCTTGCACTGCTCCGACCAGCCTAAGCGGTAGGTCTGATTGTTCTCCCTTACCACATCCGTCACTACTGTAATCATCCCGAAATACTGAAATCCATGCTTCATATAGTGTTCAATGCATACCGCATGAAACGGCTCGATCGTCGGCATCCCTGTCCCGGTCGCATTGCCGAACAGCACTCTGTCCTTGACATGAATGGCAGCAACTCTTCCCGGCTTTAAAACCCGGAGCAGTTCCGGTGTCAGATAGTCCATCTGCTCAAAGAACCGGTCTGTATTCTGGTTGTGCCCGAAGTCGTTATAATTTGCCGAATACTCATAATGATTGCCAAATGGTATCGACGTATGGATCAGATCCACGCTGTTATCTTCCATGGCGCGTGTCTCTTCCACACAATCTCCATACACCGCCGTATAATGTGCTCCCTGCACTGTCCTTTCTTCTCTTGTACCTTCCACTCCCATCTTCCTTTCCAGCCTCTCTGCCTTATTTGCTGCATTTAGTCCATATTTCTTCACAATGGCAATCATCTTATCCACCATGTGATTGTGATTTTTCCATTTCTCCATCAGCGCATCCTTGATGGCTTTCTCGTTCTCCATGTAAATAATGTCGATCACTACGGTATCCTGTTGCAGGAAACGGTAGCACCGATGCACTGCCTGGATAAAATCAT
>ERZ840371.1680-NODE-1680-length-21770-cov-3.556988_pt1 | contig 21770 bp, 17 predicted proteins | sample MGYA00519937_ERZ840371 | MGnify/ENA primary metagenome ERZ840371 (study PRJEB31850, sample SAMEA3708873) | human gut metagenome | biome: human gut; feature: human-associated habitat; material: faeces | place: China | collected 2014 ... | reverse complement strand
ATAAACGCTGAAGGCATCTAAGCGTGAAGCCCCCCTCAAGATGAGATATCCCATAACGTCAAGTTAGTAAGACCCCTTGAAGACGACGAGGTAGATAGGGCAGAGGTGGAAGTGTGGTAACACATGGAGCTGACTGTCACTAATAGGTCGAGGGCTTGACCAAAGGAGCGAGGATGTATCATGGATCACAAGACGGCGATGAAAGTTTACTTTCAGGAGGCGGATTGGGAACATGATTGCATTTGAGCGGGATAACATGAATATGTGAGCGCAGCGAGCATATGAATGACCGCGAAAAGGCAGGAACATCTGAGCGTAGGAACGAAGGCGATTATAATGTCGGAGTACCAAGAACAAGTTCAACTTTGTGGATGAAAGATACTATATGCAGTTTTGAGTGTTTAAGAGAATACTAAGAAAGACATGGTTTCTGCTATGTCTTTTTTGTTTTTAAATAACATAATTCAAAATTCACACATCCGAAATTATCATGTCGTCACATAGTATTTACTCAAACTTCCTATCCCGGAAGTTATAGCAAAATCACATATTGCTTATTATGTCAGCAATAAATGTGACATTTTGACCTTAACAGCATAGTATGGTAGTATATCTATTGAGTTAGTGGTAACTAATATGTTCGCAAATATGTTGGCAGAAGGGAAAGTAAGATTACTATGAATATCAATACATCAGAACTATTTGTATTATCAATACCCTTTATGGGAACTACACTTGGTGCAGCAATGGTTTTTCTTCTAAAAGACAACATTTCACCCAAGTTAGAAAAATTATTGTTAGGTTTTGCATCGGGGGTGATGATCGCAGCATCGGTGTGGTCTTTGTTGATCCCATCGATAGATATGCAAAGAGCGAAAAATGGTGTGGCATGGCTGCCGGCTTTGGTAGGATTTTTGGTTGGCATTGTATTTATATTGCTTTTGGATACGGTAATACCGCATTTACATCTGAAAAGTACAGAGCCGGAGGGAATATCAGTAAAAAAGGGGCATATTTCCAAAACAACGATGATGCTATTTGCGGTTACTCTGCATAATATTCCGGAGGGAATGAGCGTTGGCGTCGCATATGCGGGGGCTGCCTTACAGGGATCGGGCATTTCGACAGCGGCAGCTTTTGCCTTAGCTATCGGTATTGCCATTCAGAACTTTCCAGAGGGAGCCATTATTTCTCTGCCGCTATGCACAGAAGGAATGAGCCGGAAAAGAGCATCTGTGGGATGCTTTCCGGCATTGTGGAACCAATTGGAGGATTTATTACGATTTTAATCGCAGGGCTGATCTCGCCTGTTTTGCCGTATTTATTATCGTTTGCGGCAGGGGCGATGATATATGTCGTGATCGACGAGTTGATACCGGCATCGCAGGCGGGGGAACATAGCAATATTGGAACGATCGGCGCAGCGGTTGGATTTGCGTTGATGATGGTGTTAGATGTCGCCCTTGGCTGACTTTGAGGATAGTGCTAGATGCCGCCTTTGGTTGACTTTGGGGATGGAGAACCTATAAAAAGAACAGATTATTACTAAATAGGACTGGCAATGAAACGATTTAAGGAGAGAACAATAAAGCGATACAAATAGAACCGACAATAAAGCGACGCAAAGAGGAAACAATAAAGCGATACAAATAGAACTGACAATAAAGCGGCGCAAAGGGAGAATAATAGAGAGATACATATAGAACTGACAATAGAGCGCAAAAAAATCTCTGACAAAAAAATGACATAAATTTGAACTAAATTTGACACATTTTATTCCAATTACTGTCAAATTTGGTCGATATTATTTTTTTTGACGAAATCGGACTGATGAATGATAAAGTTTTGCGGGATGTTGTAAGACTTTATTCTTGATACAAAGGTTATTGTCTGAAAATAATGTCAGGAAAGAAGGATAAAAATGAAGGACAGATTGTCTCATTTGGATAATTTGGAAGCGGAAGCGATTTATATTATTCGGGAAGTAGCAGCGGAATGTGAGAATCCGGTGATGTTGTATTCGATCGGAAAGGACAGTTCGGTGATGTTGCATTTGGCGTTGAAAGCGTTTTACCCGGAGCAGCCTCCGTTTCCTTTTTTACATATAGATACTACGTGGAAATTTCACGAGATGATTACGTTTCGAGATAAGATGGCACAAAAATATGGACTCCGTATGTTAGTTTATACGAATGAAGAGGGGGTAAAGCAGGGGATCAACCCATTTGATCATGGATCTGCATATACAGATATCATGAAAACGCAGGCACTTAAGCAGGCGTTGGACAAATATCATTTTGATGCAGCATTTGGAGGCGGTCGTCGCGATGAAGAAAAATCTAGAGCGAAAGAACGTATTTTTTCATTTAGAAATAGTGAACATGGCTGGGATCCAAAGAACCAGCGGCCGGAGATGTGGAAGTTATTTAATACGCAATTGTTTCAGGGGGAAGAAGTTCGTGTTTTCCCGTTGTCCAATTGGACAGAGAAAGATATCTGGCAATATATTCGTCAGGAAAATATTGAAATCCCTTCCTTGTATTTTGCAAAAGAAAGACCTGTGGTGGAACGTGATGGCAATTTAATTATGGTTGATGATGACCGTATGCGTTTGCTGCCGGGAGAGAAACCGCAAATGCGTAAAATACGATTTCGAACGTTGGGATGTTATCCGCTCACCGGAGGTGTGGAATCGGATGCGGATACGTTAGATGAGATTATTGAAGAGACGCTTGGCGCCGTATCCTCAGAGCGGACGAGCCGCGTGATCGACAATGAGGCGGCAGGAAGTATGGAACGCAGAAAACGAGAGGGCTATTTTTAGTATAATACATAAATTACGAAATATGGAAGTGAGAGGATAACGATGCAAAGCTTATTGAAATTTATTACATGTGGCAGCGTAGATGACGGAAAGTCTACATTGATCGGACATATGTTATATGATGCCAAACTGCTTTTTGCCGATCAAAAGAGGGCACTGGAATTAGACAGCCGAGTAGGCAGTACCGAAGGACAGATTGATTATTCGTTGTTATTAGACGGACTAATGGCGGAGCGGGAGCAGGGAATTACGATAGATGTGGCGTATCGCTATTTTACGACAAAGGAACGAGCTTTTATCGTGGCGGATACACCGGGACATGAGGAATATACGAGAAATATGGCGGTTGGGGCATCTTTTGCAGATCTGGCAGTCATCTTGATCGACGCAACAAAAGGTGTGTTAGCACAGACAAAACGGCATACACGTATCTGTGCAATGATGGGAATACGATCCGTTGTGTATGCGATCAATAAAATGGACTTAGTGTCCTATAAACAGGACAGATATGATAAGGTTTGTAAACAGATCAAGAAACTGACAGCAGAGTATGCGTTCCAAAGTTATATCATTCCGGTATCTGCGACAGCAGGAGATAATATTACCAGCCCGTCCAAGCATATGCCGTGGTATAAGGGAGATACGCTGTTGCATTATTTGGAAACAGTAGATGTGCAAACGGAGGAAGCGCAAAATGGCTTTGTAATGCCGGTGCAGAGGGTGTGTCGTCCCAACAAGGATTTTCGTGGGTTCGCAGGGCAGATCGAGGTTGGAGAGTTATCTGTAGGAGACGAAATAAGAACGCTGCCGAGTGGCGAAACAGCGAAAGTGACGCAGATTTTTAACACGGACAGATCCGTGGAACATGCGGTAAAAGGGCAGGCGGTAACAATATGTTTAGACCGAGAGGTGGATGTATCCAGGGGATGCATGTTATATCGCAATGCATCGCTGCAAGTAGGGCATATGTTTATCGGTAAGCTTTTGTGGATGGATGATAAACCATTGATCGCAGGGCGTAATTATCTCTTAAAAGTAGGGACGAAATCAGTGCCCGCAGTGGTTATGAAGATCCGTGCCAAAATAGAAGTCAATGAGGGAAATGAGGTTCCGGCAGATAAAATTTTCAAAAATGAAATGGCAGTGTGTGAGATCAATTGTCAGGAAAAGATCGTTTATGATCTTTTTGCACATCATAAGGAACTGGGCGGTTTCATTTTAATTGATCGTGTTAGTCATATGACTTCGGCTTGTGGAACGATCGAGCAGCGTTTGCAGCGGGAGGATCATGTCGTTTGGCAGAAGATGGACATCACACCACAGTATCGTGCAGAACATATGAATCAAAAGCCAAAGACAATATGGTTGACCGGATTATCCGGTGCCGGTAAGTCAACGATTGCAAATGCTTTGGAAAAACGTCTTGCTGCAGAGGGAAGATTCACAATGACGTTGGATGGAGACAATGTGAGGATGGGACTGAATCAAGATCTTGGTTTTGAGGAGAAGGACCGTATTGAAAATATCCGTCGGGTCAGTGAAGTGGCAAAACTGATGAATGATGCCGGACTGATCGTATTAGTGTCATTTATTTCTCCGTTCCGGGAAGAACGGCGAAAGGCGCGGGAAATTATTGGAGAGCCGTTTGTTGAGGTGTATGTGAGCACATCCTTAGAAGAATGTGAGCGCAGAGATGTGAAGGGGCTGTACAAAAAGGCGAGAAGTGGAGAAATTGCTGAATTTTCGGGCATTTCCAGTCCGTATGAGCCGCCGGAGCATCCGGAAATTATCGTGGATACAACCAATCGAAGTGTAGAAGAAGTGGTAGATGAACTTTGGGAGTTTTGTCAGTAATGAGAGGTACAAGGATCAGGGGATTGATGCAGGCTATGCTGCGAGTCGGTGTGATCGGCTTTGGAGGTGGCAATGCGTTGATCCCGGTTATGGAAAAGGAGTTTGTGACGAAAAAATCGTACGTCACGAAAGAAGAATATGACGAGGCGGTTTTGGCAGCAAGTATTACGCCTGGGGCACTTCCTGTGGAGATTGCCTGCGGTATTGGCCGCAAGTATGGAAGAGCTTGTATGCTGCTTGCTGCCAGTCTGGTCGCACTTCCGGGAGCTGTGGCTACCGTTGCACTGTTAGCGATGATGGAACATATTGATGAGCAGACAATGCGTTGGTTATCTGTGTTTACCAAAGCAGTTAGTTTATTTTTGATCTATCTGTTGTTTCGCTATATTTGCGGTATTGCCCACGAGGCGATGCAGGAGAGCCGAAAACGATTTGGAAAGGTGCTTCTGATATTTGTATCAGTATTTTTGCTCTGTGGTGGCAAAAATCTGTACCGTCTGATGGGAATTCACGCCAGGCCGTTATTTGTACTTTCTACAGTTAGTATTCTGGGGCTGGCGCTGTTTTTTATTTTGTGGACACAGGGGCGGTATTCGGTGAAGCGTGTTTTGGTGCCGGGAATATTGATCGGTGCGTATCTCGCCTGTGTTTGCTTAGAACGGCATTATGAGGTGGCACCGGTAAAGGGCATTTTAGTGATACTCATGATCATGGTTACCATAGGAAAACTATATGTTACGTATATTCAGCGAATGAAAGGAATGCATTCGGTAGGATCGATTGGAATGACTTTGTTTGGAATTGGTAAGGAGACTATCGGAGACATTGTTGTATGGCTGTGTTTTCTTGCTGTATGTACGCTGCCGATGATCATTTTATTTTCACCTGCTGCGGATTATCTGCTTAAGGGAATGTATTCGTCTTTTTTGTCTTACGGAGGAGGCGATGCTTATCTGACTGTTGCAGATGGTGTATTTGTAGACACCGGGATGGTAAAGGAAGGGGTATTTTATCAACAATTGGTTGCCATTGCGAATGTATTGCCGGGGTCGATCCTGTGTAAGATACTTACCGGTGTTGGCTATTTGATCGGCTATGGGATTCATCAGAATATCATAGATGGGATTTTGATTGCTTTCTCAGGATTTGTATGCAGTATTTGTGCGTCGGGGATCGTATATTCGATAGGAGATTACCTTTGCAAAAATTTTGAGCAGTTGCCGTTGTTTGAACTGATCAAGCGATGGCTTCATCCGATCATTGGCGGCTTGCTGCTCAATGTTATAGTTGCGCTTTTGAACCAGATATGGCTGCCGATGGTTTAGAAAAGATAAGTGATCTTTTTGACGATATCGCGGATCGACAGATCTTCGCAGTCTACAGTCACATCTGCATAGCGCTCATAAATAGGAATACGTTCTTCGTACAGGGTTTCCAAAGTCTCTCCGGGACGGATGGAAACGCCACGTTTATTGAGATCACCAAGACGTTCGGTCAATTCTTCATAGGATAGTTTAAGATAGACAACCGTTCCGAGGGCTTTTAGGTGCATCATCGCTTCGGTGCCATATACAACGCTGCCGCCGGTGGCAATGACAGTGTCTTCTGCTTCGATAGATGCATTTACCTCAGACTCGATCTGATTAAAACGCTCCAATCCGTATTTTTCAATGATTTCATGAAGCAGGAGTCCCTCCCGTTCCTGGATCAACAGATCAGAATCAAGAAATGCGTATCCGAGTGTTTTTGCCAATACAACGCCGACAGTGCTTTTGCCGACGCCCGGCATACCAATTAAAATAATGTTATTCATAATCATCCTCCATACTCCCACGACCACCCGGTCAGGGTGATTTGGTACAATACGAATTTGTTTGTTATGTACCTGTTCGTAATATGCAGTATGTATTGTAGTAGATTTCGGCTAAAATGTCAAAAAAATATTACAAATATGACGGAAGTATGACATAGTGAAGAAGGAATATGTGAGGGAAGAGGGTAAAGGATAGAAAAAAATATGGGGAATGAGAGTGAGGGAAAAGGATAGAGAAGAAATATATGGGGAACGAGAGTGAGGGAAAAGGATAGAGAAGAAATATATGGGGAACAAGGAAGAAAGGAAACAATTGTGATGGAAAAATACGAAATGAAAGAAATCCATACGAAAGAGGAGTTGACAAAAGTATTTGAAGAGGAAGAAGACCTTGTGATCGTGCAGCACAAAAGGGTAGCCCGGGTATTGCTAAGGTTTGCCGGACATCTGCCGTTTCAACCACAGATCAAGGAAGTGCTTACGTTTATTCCGCTGACGGCACCGAAAGAAATTCTTGGAACACCTTGTGTGGACACGACAATGACCACGGCACGGGCAAAGGCATTGTATGTGATCGTCCGTTTACATGAAGAGGCGCATGAAGAGGCTGTGGAAGCAGCTAAGCAGTTTGGTGCAGTACGTATTTTGCTGGTGGATTATGAAGTGTTTGCAGAGATTTCTCGGCAGGAAAATCCGCATATGGATTTCTTATGTGTGGGCTTCACGAAGTGCGGCACGACATCGCTTAGCAATGCATTACGTGAATGTCCGGAGATCGTACTTCCAAAGGGGAAGGAGACGTTCTATATGCATTGGCGTAACAAATATGATGATGCGCCGGAACGGTTCCGCCACAAATATTTTCCAAAGCAGGATCCGGATAAATTATATGGGGATATCGAGCCGTCCTATCATGGATCGGCACGCAATGTGTATGAGTGTTTTGGACCGGAGGTCAAGCTGCTTTTTTTGGTACGACAGCCGTCGCTTGCGACGTTTTCTTATTATAAAATGTTAATGCGCAGACCGAGACATTATCGATATGTTCGCTATTATCAGGGATTTCACCGTTATTCGGTCAAATTATTTACCAAGTTTGCAAATGAGGAGATTTATACGGAGCGGAAAGATCGTTTTCAGTATGACAAATGGATCAATGAGTATTTGCAATACTTTCGACCGGAACAGATCAAGGTTGTTGTGATGGAAGAACTGATGCGGAATCCCGAAGAGCAGATGAAGGAGATTCAAGAGTTTATCGGTGTGAAACATCCGATCTGTGTGGAACAAATGCCAAACAGCAATGAGGGCAGTGCTGTTTCTGCCAACTGGCTGGGGGCATATATCAATTATCGGTATTATGCGTCGATCCGTGGGCGAAAGGAAAATACGACACGCACTAAAAAGCAAAAATTATTTTTTCGATTTGCGAGATGGGTACAGCGTTATACAACGATCGAAAATCACGACAAGATGACAGATGAACAGAAACGTAAGATGGATGCTTTCTATAAGCCAAGTGTAGAAAGATTGGAGAAGATGACAGGGCTGCCGGTGAGAAAATTGTGGGATATTTGAGTGCCCGCTTGCAAAACAGTGTGTAGTCATGTAAAATATACGTATACATAGAATCATATTTTGCTCGTTATGAAATATGTGAATGGGGAATGGTGGAGTCAGATCGGAGGTTTACATTACTATGGATACAAATATTTTATTAGAGAGTGGAACAAATGAATTGGAGATTTTGGAGTTTGTCGTGGACGGACATAACTATGGGATCAATGTGGCAAAGATCCGCGAGATCATCAGTTATACAGAATTAACGCCAATCCCGAATGCACATCCTTTTGTGGAGGGAGCATTTAGTACGCGCGGAGAGACAATTACTGTTGTCAATCTGGCGAAGTGTCTGGGAATGAATGAGCACGAAGAGAAGAAGACAGATATGTTTTTGGTGACATCCTTTAATGGAACGAATGCTGCTTTTCATGTACATAGCGTAGTGGGGATCCATCGTGTGAATTGGTCACAGATCGTGAAGCCGGATCGTTTGATCAGTAATTCGCGAACAAGCATGATCACAGGTATTATTAACATTGATAAGCAGCTTGTGATACTGTTGGATTTTGAAAATATTGTGGCACAGATCTCACCGGAGGCAGGCATTCAGTTGTCGGATATTGAACGGTTAGGGTCGCGTCCAAAGAATAACAAACCGATTTTGTATGCAGAGGATTCTCAGTTTTTGAGTTTAATGATCTATGATGGACTTACGGCAGCGGGATTTACGAATCTGATGCCGTTAAATAATGGATTGGAGTTGTGGGAGCTGCTGGAGCAGTACCGTCAAGAGGGAACCTTAAAAGAGAAGGTTGCGTGTGTCGTGACGGATATTGAGATGCCGCAGATGGATGGACACCGTCTGCTCAAGCTGATCAAAGAGACGCCGGCATACAAAGATATTCCGGTCATTATCTTCTCTTCCTTGATCAATGAAGAGATGCGCCGCAAAGGAGAGCAGCTGGGTGCGGATGCACAGCTTTCCAAGCATGAAATGGGTGATTTTGTCAAAGCGCTGGATCGTGTTTTGGCATAAAAGATATCAGATAAGAGCCTTCCGTGTATCGGGAATGTCATTCGAGCATGATGACGTTTCCGATGCACGAAGGCTCTTTTTACATTAATCTTTATAGGAAACCGCTCACAATGTGGTGTTATGCAAAGCGCTGGCTTTGCTTTTTTATAGTCTTGTTGGCGGAGTGGAAAGCATGCGGTCGCATTGAATCAGTCCCCAGCCTTGTCTCGTATGGCTGTATCCAAGATCAAGTGCGGTGTTGCGAAGGTGCAGTTTTATTTCGCGATTTGTCAGATCCGGATATTTTTCTAACAGGAGAGCGATGCATCCGGCTACGATCGGTGTTGACATAGATGTGCCGCTTTTGGCCTGATAGGAGGAGCCTGCAGCGAGACTGACGATGCGCGATCCCGGTGCTACAATATCCGGTTTTTTTATACAGCTATTGGTTGGACCGCGGCTGGAATAGTCGGAGTCAAAACGATACTGTAACGGGTCGGAAGAGCCAACGGTAATGATCTTACGGCTGTTGCCCGGTGCACCAATACTTCCGGGAGCCGGGCCATGATTTCCGGCAGCTGTGAGGACAACAAGACCGTGTTCCCACAGAGAGTTGACACTTTTTACGAGAGGAGAGTTTTCGTCAAACTGTCGGCCGCGGGTACTGCCGATGGAAATATTAACGATGCGGATATTATATTCTTTGTAGTGCTGTAACAGCCAGTGAATGGCTTCTAAGACGTGTTCAATATGCCCTTCGCCGTTTTTGCCAAGCACTTTGATGGAATAAAAATGACATTCCGGTGCAACACCACAGTAGAGTCCGTTTGAGACGGAGCCGTTACCGGTCAAAATGCCGGTAGTGTGTGTTCCATGTCCATTGTCATCGTAATAGTGTGTTTTATGATTGACCAGATCCAGAAAACCGGCAAGACGATATCCGCCTTCTTTAGAATAAAAATCCGGATGAAAATCAATGCCTGTATCCAATATAGCAACACCGATCCCCTGCCCGGTCAGACCGTGTTGTCTGGCATAATCTAAATGAATGATAGAAGAGACTCGGTTCATAGAGCCCTCCTTTCGGGTGGTAATTTGTTTTCTATTATTGTATGCATACGAGAGGTGGTACGGAAGTGGGGATTTACAAGTAAAGTAATATTCTGTTAAAATATAAAGTTAGTTGCCGGCAATGAAAGTTGGCGAGTTTGGAAAGGAATAAAAAAGTCGTATGAAACAGTTAGGTTACTATGTATTTGCGGGAATATATAATTTGCATCGAAAATTTGCGAAGATGCATAATAAAGTTGTACTTTTTAATGGACATAACCATGGGCTGAATGGCAATTTGGAGTTGGTGTCTGAGGAGATTACAAAACGTGATCAGGGCTGTCAGATCGTGGCATTCAGCAAGCAGGATCTCTTTCATCCGAACGGAGGGATATGTTCTAAGATTAAGGGAATACTGTGTTTTTTTGTAAAAGTACCGTGGAATATGGCAGATGCCGGGAAGATCTTTCTCAATGACAATCTGCTTCCGCTTGCCTATATGCATACGGAGGGACAGCAGATTATTCAGTTGTGGCATGGTGCCGGTGCGTTTAAGCGATTTGGTCTTTCTACAGAAGAAGATCCGAATGTTCGTAAACAGGTTGCTGAGGCTAATAAGCATGTGACACATCTGTTTGTCACTTCGACGCAGATCATACCGTATTATAGTGAGGCTTTTGCCATTCCGACAGATCGCATTTATGCAACGGGCATTCCGGTTTTGGATGCGTATTTTGATGAAGAGGACAAGAAAAGACGAGCAGAGAATGTATATCGTCAGTATCCGGTCCTTCGTGATAAAAAGGTATTATTGTATGCGCCGACGTTTCGGGCAACGGCAGAGGAAAATGCACAATTATTGGAAAAATTTGACATTGCAAAAATCTGTCAGACACTTGGAGATGATTGGTATGTTCTTGTTAAACTTCATCCGAAATTTCCGTCAGAAAATATTACCTTGCATGAACATTGCCTGAATATGACAGACTATAGTGATATAACAGATCTTTATATGGTCGCAGATTGTTTGGTCACAGATTATTCTTCAACCGTTGTGGAATATGTGCTTTTAGATAAGCCGATTATATTATTTGCCTATGACCTTGACAAATACGACCGCGGTTTTTATCGTGACTATCGTTCGACGGTTCCGGGTGATATTGCATATTCGACAGAAGAACTTTTGCAGCTTTTGCAAAAAAATGTGGATAATGCTCAAAAACGCCAAGATTTTGCCAAATTACAGTATGATTATATAGAAGGCGGATCTCTTGACAGGGTATTTGCAATATTACAAAAAAGAGTAGAGCATGGAGGATGAAGCATTATGTTACAGTTGTTTGACAGCATCAGAAAATGGAAAGCCAGAATAGCGGTTATGATCGTTGCTGCACTTGTCTGCAGTCTTTTGGGAGGGTTTACGGCTGCCCCAATGGCAAAGGCAGAGGAGACCGGTGAGGAAATCTATACACCGGATAGAGTAGATTTGATCGCACCGGTGGAGGGTGCTGTATTTTTGGAAGAGAAAGATGTGCTGACCGGGTTGGAAGTAACAGAAACGACCACGGACTCGATCACGGTAGCATGGGATGAAATGCCCGGAATGACATCGTATCTTGTGTATTATTATGATTTTGAGAAGTCTGCTTATGTTTTTTTAGATGAGACGAAAGAGCAGAAATATACATGGAAAGACCGAAAAGCCGGTGATGAATTTTATATCACAGTGTGTGCCTATCGTCAGTCAAGCGGAGAACAGAGCCACTTTGCAGAACCGGTTCACACGTTTACCCGGCCGGAAGCACTTACGACATTTTCGATCATAAAAAATGCTTCCACATCGATCACACTTGGCTGGGAGAAGGTGGAGAGTGCGACCGGATATTTGATCTACCGCACAGAAGCAAATGGCGTAGAAAAAAAAGTTGGAAGCACAACGACATTAGAATATAAAGATGTCGGTTTGAAATCGGGTGTCACATACCGTTACCGCATTCGAACGTATTTTGCTGATGAGGAAAACACAGGAGAATATTCGGAGCAGATTTCGACCACAACGAATCCTGGCAAGCCGTCCATGAAACTTCGTGCCGGAAATGGCCGGGTAAAGCTCACGTGGACAGCGGTAAATGGTGCAACAGGATACCGCATTTATCAGTTTAAGGGTTCGCAGGTGGTTCTTATAGCTGATTTGAAAGGCCAGTCTACGGTTAGCTATATTCGCACCGGGCTCAAAAATGGCACGAAATATTATTATACGATGACAGCATACCGCACCTATAAGGAGAAAGATTATGAGAGCAGCAAGGCGACAAAGATAAGTGCGAAACCGCTTACAGTGGCAAAGACGAGTACCGGTGCCAAGCTGTATAAATCGAAAAAGGCTTTTTTGAGATCGGCAGCAGTTAAGGCGTGCAGTTTTGTAAAGAAACAGTTAAACTATGCAAAGAGCATCGTTTTGCCGGGGATGACCAATACTAATGTTTTGGAATTTGGAAGTAAAACAATGGTTCCACAGGGGATGACGTTTGCCGGCTCGTATTTACTCGTCAGTGCTTATGACAGCAAGAGAATCGATAATTCCGTGGTATATGTTATGAGCAGATCCAGTAAAAAACTGTTGACGACCGTTGTATTGCCAAATAAGACACATGCGGGTGGACTTGCTTATGACGGGCGTAATCTTTGGATATGCCAGTCGACATATCTGCGCAGCATACCGTTTGCTCAGATCAAAAAAGCGGCTATCGCCAAAAAGAAATATTTGGAGATCAAGGCGTACGGGACCAAGAATTCGTTAGGGCAGCAGGCGGCTGCTGTAACGTATTATAAGGGATTTTTGTGGGTGGCTTCGTATAGCGAAATTAATTCAGGCTATTTGGGCTCCTATCGAATCGCAGACAAAAACGGCAAGCCGGTGCTTACCGTTTGTGGGCGTATTAAGCTTCCAAATCGTGTACAGGGATTAACGTTTACTTCGAATGGGCGATTGATCCTGTCGAGATCTTGTCAGACCAATTCGACAAAACGAGGATATCTGCATCAGCTGGATGTGTACAAACCGAATCTGAAAAAAGCCAGAGCCGGCAAGATCACACTTGGCAAACGCAATAAAGTGATTAATATGCCGTCGATGAATGAGGAAATTGCGGTAAGCGGTAAGTATTTATATGTAAATTTTGAATCGGTACAGTTTACCTCAGCTACGAAGCGGGTTGACCGGATCTGTGCTTTTAAGGTGGCTGCTGTGACAAAAAAGGAAAAGGCAAAGAAAAGTACGAAGAAAAGAAAGAAGAAGTAATATGGAAGACACCTGTAGCAGCGCGTGAAAAAATATTGATGGGCTGACAGGCTGAGAAAGGAATGGAGAGATAGCGTGATAAAAAATCTGCAGGCTGTTGCTGATGTGACCAAAACAGACCGATCGGTTGTCTATGAACTGACGGTATCCGGAAAGTTAAAAGGATACAAAACGACTGCGGCGAGGATGCATATGCTGCTTAGTTTTGTACAGGACATCGACGGACAAAAGAAAAAGCAACGGTATTATCCAATGTTTGTAGAATGCACAATGACTAAGGAGGGAGATTGCAAGTTTATAGGCACCTCCAAAGTGGAGTTGGCGTACGTGTTTGCGGATAAAAAGGGATTGCAGCCTGACCGGAATGTGTCGGTTTCACTTTGTTATGTGGATCAGAATATGCAGTGGCAGGAAATAGAAGTTTCTAGAAATCTGAGGGGAGAGCAGTTTTTTGACCTATATCAGCAACCACATGTTTTGATCAGAATAGTTAAGCTGGCGTTGTTTGGTCTGTGTACAGTGTTGCTTCCGGTATGGTTGTGTTCTGGTTGGCTTGCCTCGAAAGGGATAGGTAAGCTTAGCCCGAGAGCACAGAAAGCATCCGGTAAAAAGACAATTTTTTATCATGCAAATGATATGGTAAAGGCGTGGACGGGATATGATTATAGTGTTCGCGATCACAAAACCAGATATTTTGCCAGACAGTATGCTCGTGCCGTAAAACAGATCACCACGCCGGAGGGTGTGTTATTTCTGTCGGAAAGACAGGTGGATGCAGGCGGTAATCTGGACCGGGTTCGGAGTCTTTTGCAAGAAGAGGGAAAGACAGAGTTAAAAGAGTTTTTGACAACGAAGACAGTAGATAAACTGACTTTGGGGGAACTGAAAAAAAGTGCATATCTCGCAGCGGGGGCAAAGGTGATCGTTTTAGAAGATTTTGTGCCGCAGCTGGGGGCACTCAACGTCAGACAGGAGACTGAGGTGCTGCAATTGTGGCATGCCTGTGGCGCATTTAAGCTATTTGGGTTGTCAGAGCTTGGGCTTACGGATCTGGCGCAGAATACGAGAAATCATAGAACATATACACGGGCGATCGTCAGTGGATCTGCAATGGCACCGTTTTACAGTGAAGCCTTTGGTATGAACATTAATAATATTCGTCAGACAGGCATACCACGTACCGATGTATTTTTTGATGAGGAGTATCGCAAAGAAACGGTTGCGGCTCTTTATGAGCGTTATCCGCAGTGGAAAGACAAAAAAATCGTGCTCTTTGCACCGACTTTTCGTGGAAGTGGTAATAAAACGGCGTTTTATCCGATGGAACGATTTCCAATCGATCTTGTGATGAATGCATTACCGCCGGATACCGTGTTGCTTGTAAAGCAGCATCCTTTCGTACATTCCGATCTTTCGATGTACCGGGAATGCGATTTTGCCGATCGTCTCTTTGATCTGACCGGCAAAGAAAATATTAATGATCTGTTATTTATCACCGATCTGTTGGTGACAGACTATAGCTCGTCTATTTTTGAGGCAGCATTGATAGATATTCCAATGATCTTTTATGCGTTTGATCTTGAGGAGTATTTGAGAGAGAGAGATCTTTATTTTGATTTTGCAGAGTTTGTACCGGGTGAGATTGTAGAAGATCTGCAGACGCTGATAAGCAGGATGAAGGAAGTACTTATCAGTCCGGCGAAAACTTCTTTGGATGATTCTTTTCGTCAATTTTTCTTAGGTCTGTTGGATGGCAGTTCCACACGCCGGACGACAGATCTGATCTATGACATGTTAGATGGTACGGATCATCCGACATATATTAACTAGCGAAGCAATGATGTGCCTGCGGCAGGATGAAATTGTTATCAGTCTGCGGGAACGGAAAGGAATGTGGGATCCGTGGATCAGATCAAGATGAAAGATCTTCAGACAGAGGCAGAAAAGAAACCATTTGCAGCAGCGGTTAAGGCACTGTGGATCGAGATGTTTGAAGATAAAGAAAGTTATGTAGATCATTACATGAGCAGCACCTGGAAACACAACCGGGTGCTGCTTTTGCTGCGTGGAGAAGAAATTGTATCGATGTTGCATCTTAATCCGTACACTTGCATTGTGCAGGGCGAGCGGCTCGATCTGCATTACATTGTGGGTGTTTGCACGAAGAAAGCAGAACAGGGAAAAGGATATATGGGGCAGTTGGTTACGGAGGCACTTCGTATCTGCAAAGAGGACGGGGAGCCGTTTACGTATCTGATGCCGGCGGCAGAGGCGATCTACCGTCCGTATGACTTTGTGTCAGCGGGATGGTGTGATAAGTTCGTGATAGAAGCAGAAGAAGTAGAAGAAGCAGACCCATCCCTGTCACAGGCACGATGGGATGTTATTGTGCCGGAACTTGGACAGGCGGGATCAATACAAAATGTCGGAAATCATACATTACAGATATGCCCGTTTGATCGTTGGACGGCGGGACAGACGAAGCAACTGGAGAGTTTTGCGGCAGAGCTGCCGATGGATATGCACGCAGCATGGACGGCGGCATATTTTGCAGAAACAGATCAGCAGATGAAATGCTACGACGGAGAGCTGGTTGCAGTGTGGGATCAGGAAAAACCGATCGCAATTGCCGCCTATCTGTGTGAGGAAGATCAAAGTGAGGCAGAGATCACTCATGTATTGGCAGCAAAGCAGTATCAGAAGTTGGTGTGCAGGCAGTTGGCAGAATATGTACGGAAACGTTTGAACAAGCAGGATATACGTCTTGTTTGTAATCTGCCGGCGTACTCTTTTGATGCAGAAAGAATGTATTGCACGACAATGATACGACCGCTGCAAGAGGAATGGTTTGCAAAGAGAATTTCTCCTGCGGATGGTGATTGTATGAATATACAAATTTTGGTAAAATTATGGTTACAGGGAGTGATGATATATACTCCGGAATTAGTATGAGCCGTACAATGGGATACAAGAAGTACAGTGTCTGCTATATACAAATAACATCATGGAGGATCAGAATATGACCTATAAAAAATGGGACAAAGAATTGAATAAACTGCAGGAGGGAACCGGTAAATACGAATGGGATGAGCTGGAAGAACTGATTACAGATGCTTACGAAGAGGAAGAGCTGACAGATGAACAGTTTGATATGCTGATGCAAAAGCTAATGGGTATTGAATGCGAGTAAAGATGGGCTTTTCGTTACTTGATTTTGAATGAAAAAAATCGTATACTACAATACAAAGTGTTTCGATGATGACAATACAAAAGTTACATACTCCCACGGCTGGCGGCCCATATATACGGGTTGTTGGACACATGAGTGGTTAGGAGGCTGCATATGGAAGACAACAAAATGGGACAATTGGGGTTTAAGATTGATACGGGGGAGTTGGCAACAAGTACGATTCCGGAGGATTTTACAGCACCGGAGGAGTTATATAAAAAGTTAATTACAATGATCCGTAAATATCATCCGTCAGATGATATTTCGATGATCGAGAAAGCGTATCAGATCGCATCAAAGGCGCATGAGGGGCAGCTTCGTAAATCGGGGGAACCATATATCATCCATCCGATCTGTGTCTGTTTGATACTTGCGGAATTGGAACTTGATAAGGAGACGATCGTTGCCGGGATGCTTCATGATGTTGTTGAGGATACCGTTATGACCGGACCGGAGATCGCAGCAGAGTTTGGAGATGAGGTTGCTCTGTTGGTCGATGGTGTGACGAAATTGACACAGATTGACTATGTGGCCGATAAAGTTGAAATGCAGGCAGAGAATCTGCGTAAGATGTTTCTTGCGATGGCAAAAGATATTCGTGTGATCTTGATCAAGTTAGCCGATCGCCTGCACAATATGCGCACAATGCAGTACCAGACGCCGATCAAGCAAAAAGAGAAATCAACAGAGACATTAGATATTTACGCACCGATTGCGGATAGACTCGGTATTTCCAAAGTTAAGGTCGAGTTGGATGATCTGTCGTTTAAATATTTAGAGCCTGAAATGTACAAACAGCTCGAAGCAAGCCTGGAGCAGGGCAAAGTGAAGCGGCACGAGTTTATCGCCAAGATCGTGGCAGAGGTGCGCAGTCACATTGCAGCGGCCGGGATCAAAGCGACGATCGATGGACGCGCAAAGCATTATTTTAGTATTTATAAGAAAATGGTTACCCAGAATAAAAAATTGGATCAGATCTATGATCTGTTCGCTGTGCGTATCATTGTAGACACAGAGAGAGATTGTTATACGGCGTTAGGTGTTATTCATGAGATTTATAAACCGATACCTGGTCGATTCAAAGATTATATCGCAATGCCAAAGCCGAACAATTATCAGTCGCTTCATACGACATTGATCGGTTCGGAAGGACAACCGTTTGAGATACAGATCCGTACGTACGAGATGCATCGTACCGCAGAATATGGTATCGCAGCACATTGGAAATACAAAGAAAATCAATATGGACAGGATACTTCCAAGAGTGAGGAAGAAAAGCTTTCCTGGCTGCGCCGTATTTTGGAATGGCAGCGTGATATGTCGGATAATAAGGAGTTTTTAAGTCTGCTTAAAAGCGATCTGGATCTGTTCTCTGACTATGTATATTGCTTTACGAAAGATGGTGATGTCAAGAATCTGCCTGCAGGTTCGACACCGATCGATTTTGCGTACGCAGTACACAGTGCGGTTGGTAACCGCATGGTAGGTGCCAGAGTGAATGGCAATCTGGTGACAATTGATTATCATATTCAAAATGGTGACCGTGTGGAGATCATCACGTCACAAAATTCCAGAGGTCCAAGCCGCGACTGGCTGTCTATTGTCAAAAGCACACAGGCCAAAAATAAGATCAATCAGTGGTTTCGAACGCAGTTTAAGGAAGAAAATATACTGCGTGGCAAGGAATTGTTAACGAATTATTGTAAAGCGCAAGGAATTGTACTTACGGATCTGGTCAAACCGGAATATACGCAGGCTTGTATGAAAAAGTATGGTTTCCGTGATTGGGATTCTGTCTTGGCTGCACTTGGTCATGGTGGTCTGAAAGAGGGACAGGTGATCAATAAGCTGCAGGACGCTTATCGTAAGAAAAATCCGCAGTTTGCAACGGATAAAGATATATTAGAAGCAGTAGGAAAAAATAATGCATCATCTAATGGTCAGACGGGAGCAATGGCAGCGATCAAGTCCAAGAGTGGTATTGTAGTTGCAGGGCTGGACGATGTTTCTGTACGTTTTTCACGTTGCTGCAGTCCGGTGCCGGGAGACGAGATCATTGGTTTTGTCACAAGAGGTCGTGGCGTATCCATTCATCGTACAGATTGTGTGAATGTAATGAACATGAATGAGGCGGATCGTCAGCGAATTATCGAGGCAGAATGGCAGGTGACTCCGGATAAAGAGGAAAATGAGCTGTATGATACCGAACTGGTTATTTATGCATATGACCGAATTGGTGTATTGTTAGACCTGACCAAAGTATTTACGGAAAGCGGTATTACGATCAATAATGTCAATTCCCGTACGAGCAAACAGGGCATTGCAACGATCACGATCGGATTTGCGATTCGTAGTGTAGAAGCGCTGCATGTGCTAACCGCAAAACTGCGTCAGGTAGAGAGTGTTAAGGATATACAAAGAACACATTCATAAAAAGGAGTAATTATGAGTCGATTGATTTGTAAATTTCAAGTGGTGGGACCGGTACAGACAAACTGTTATTTTTTGTATCGTGAGGATACAAAAGACTGTGTGATCGTGGATCCGGGAGATGAAGCAAAACGTATTAAAAAGTTTATAGAAGATCAGGAATTACATCCGGTTGCCATCTTGCTGACACACGGACATTTTGACCATGTTATGGCAGTGGATAGCGTGCGTGCGGCATATCATATTCCGGTGTATGCGGCAGAAGCAGAAAAGGAGACAATGCAGGATGCGTCCATCAATCTTTCCATCAATATGGGCGGTGCTATGTTGTCCGTAGAAGCAGATCACTGGTTGAAAGATGGGGAGACGATCACTTTATTAGATCAGGAAGTACGCTGTATTTTGACTCCGGGACATACGGTGGGCGGTATGTGTTTTTATTTTCCGAAGGCGGGAATGCTTTTTTCCGGAGATACACTTTTCCAGGAATCGGTCGGCAGGACTGATTTTCCGGGAGGAAGTATGTCAGAGATCGTGCGGTCGATCCGTGAAAAATTATTTGTTCTTCCGGATGCCGTGCAGGTGTATCCGGGGCATGGACTTATGACATCGATCAAAAATGAAAAGATGTTTAATCCATTTGCAGTAGAATGATTTTCGGACATGGAGGATTAAGATGATAGGATTTACATTGTCTGAAAAAGAGTTTGACTATGAACTACAGGCGTTGGCAACCGGATTTTTCCCGGGAAAACGCACACAAATAAATGGGGAATCAGGAGACCTCCATATTGCCATTGATTATGGTGATACGGAGATTTCTGTTTGTGTGGAGACAAAAGCCGGACGTAAATCGTCAAGTGCAGCAGTAACCGGAGATGACGACTGGCACAAGAAAGAGGGGAAACTTGCGCACCCATATCGGACGTATTACAAAAATATCGTTAAAAAATTAGTATTTACAGTGCTCCGTGATTTCCCGGAAGAATGGCTGCCGGAGGGCTTTGAACGACGACTTCCGGTTTGGGGCACGATGACAGGGGTACGTCCGACAAAGATTCCGATGAATATGTTGCTAGAGGGACGTGAGCGAACGGAAGTCATGGAAATATTGCAGAACGTTTATTGTTGCAGTGAGCAAAAGGCTGCGCTTGGAACTGAGATTGCTGCAAGAGAGGCAGCTCTGCTGCAGCAAAATGAATATCAGGACGGATATAGTTTGTATGTTGGTATTCCGTTTTGCCCGACCACCTGTTTGTATTGTTCCTTTCCGTCGTATCCGTGCGATCGTTTTGGTCATTTGCGGGACGATTATGTGGCAGCACTGCAGCGGGAGATCAAGGGAACGGCAAAGTTGATGCAGGGAAAGCGGCTGACAAGTGTATATATGGGTGGTGGGACACCCACAACATTATCACCGGAGCAGCTTCGTACTGTGATAAAGACGATGCAGGAGTATTTTCCGATGGACACGTCTGTAGAGTTTACAGTGGAAGCGGGAAGACCGGATAGCATTACGGAGGACAAATTGTTGGCTCTGCGTGAGTGTGGTGTAGACCGGATCTCGGTCAATCCGCAGACAATGCAGCAAAAGACGTTGGATCTGATCGGAAGAAGGCATACGGTCGATCAGACGATACAGGCATTTGAGCTGGCAAGAAAGCTTGGATTTACCAATATTAATATGGACCTGATCATTGGTCTGCCGGGAGAAGAGCTGTCCGATTTTGAGGATACATTGCGTCAGGTGAAGCAGTTGGCACCGGATAGTTTGACGATCCATTCCTTAGTGATCAAGCGAGCTTCGAGACTGCGGAGTGTCTTGGAAGAACAGGGCGCATTGGGGGAGACGGAGCAGATACGCGGCAGACGGATGGAGCAGATGTTGGCTCGCGGGGAGCAGTTTGCCGGAGAACAGGGATATCTGCCGTATTATATGTACCGCCAAAAGAATTCTGCCGGTCATGCCGGAAGTGGTGGCCAGGAAAATATTGGATATGCAAAACCAGGGAGCGAATGTTTGTATAACATTTTGATCATGGAAGAACGCCAGACAATTATTGCCTGCGGTGCCGGCTCTACGACAAAGCTTGTTTTGCCGGAGAAAATCAAGACAAGCAGTGGCAAAGAAACAAATCTGATCCGTGTAGAAAATGTGAAGAATATTACAGAGTATGTTGACCGTATTGATGAGATGATAGAACGAAAAAAAGCACTTTTTGAGAAGGATTAAAAGTGAAAATATAGTTGGAAAAAGTAACGAAAGGACGGTTTCACCGGGAGGTGGGCCGTCCTTTCTTTGCATTCTAGTTGATGAACAGGAAAAATTTTAAGCCCCCACCTAACCATCGATCTCAGCTTTCTTTTTCCGCTTCATCTCAGAAACCTTCGGTATTGACTGCTGTGTAATGTTTGGAAGTTTTAATCCCGTTATGCTCTTTAAGATCCATACAAAAGTCAGCATTACAAGAACAGGGATTGCGCAGGTTGTCACAATCATTACAGCCACGCCTTCTAAGATCTTGTTCAAGTCGTTCTCAATAGCATCGATTTTTTCTGAGGCAGCTGTGCCGACGGTATCGACAGCATCACTTACCTTGGCTTTTAAGTTGTTGATAAAGTCGGTGATAGAAGAAGGTGTATTATTGTTTTCAATATCATTTGTTTTGTTACTGTTGGCAGCAGAGGCAG
>ERZ840371.1662-NODE-1662-length-21932-cov-25.972985_pt1 | contig 21932 bp, 16 predicted proteins | sample MGYA00519937_ERZ840371 | MGnify/ENA primary metagenome ERZ840371 (study PRJEB31850, sample SAMEA3708873) | human gut metagenome | biome: human gut; feature: human-associated habitat; material: faeces | place: China | collected 2014 ... | reverse complement strand
TTCTTTCAACTTAAAATCCTCATTCCTCATTGTAAAATTAAGAACCAAATCCTTACTTACATTTATTAAGGTGTCAATAGAGACTTTACCCAAATATTGAATTTGCATACGAATTTTACCAGTAGGTACATTTTCCAGTGTGTATCTACCATTTTCATTAGAGGTTGTTCCCAATGCAATTTCAGGAATGGACACAGCAGCAAATTCTAAAGGCAAACGCCTGTTGTTGTGATCGTACTCATAAACAGTGCCTGTAAGTTTTATTTTGTAATTGTTTTGCGATCTAACTGGGAGAGCTACTCCTAAACTAATAACCACAAGCATGTAGATAATAGTATTCCATATACCTATTTTTACTTTCCTTTTCATAAAAATTATAGTATTAGCATCCTTTTTGACAAAGGAAATTATTTTTTTATTAATATACAAATGTTTATTATAAAAAATATAAATATAATTTCAAAATAAACAAAAAAAGCGAGATAATGTAATAAAATGTATTTTGTTATTTTAATGCTAAAACCAGATTGGAATATTAACCGTCTTCTTTTTTCTAGTATCCAGTTCATAACTCTATAGAAACAATTTTCTCTACTTGTTTCTAATCCTCTTTGTTTTGAAATACATACAATAATATTCTCCCAATAAATAACGTGAGTTCGAAATAAGAATTAATATATTTCACTTATAATAAGAAACATAGCGATAAAAGTATTAAATTTATAGTGCTGAATTATAACATTTAAGCGATTACCACTATGTTTCCAAAGTCTAAAGTTACAGAGATTTATTGTATGGCCGATGATTTTTGCAAGGAATTTACATTGCAACAGGAAAAATATATGATTAAGGATATGAAGACCATGCATCGTAACAAACCCAACCGTATGAGTGATGCAGAGATTATGGTTATTCTAATCCTGTTTCACTCCGGTGGTTTCCGTTGTTTCAAGCATTACTACAAGGAGTATGTCTGTAAACATCTGAAACACCTTTTTCCTCGTCAGGTTTCTTATAACCGTTTTGTGGAACTGGAGAAGGAAGTATTGCTTCCCATGACCATATTCATCAAAAAAGTACTGCTGGGAACTTGTACCGGCATCAGTTTCGTTGATTCCACTCCCTTATGTGTATGTCGTAACCAAAGAATCTTGATTCATAAGACATTTGAAGGGCTTGCCGAGCGTGGAAGATGTTCTATGGGATGGTTCTTCGGATTCAAGCTGCATCTGATAATCAATGACAAAGGAGAGATCCTCAATTTCATGTTCACGCCTGGAAACGTGGATGACCGGGAACCGTTGAAACAGGGTAAGTTTCTGGAAAACATCAAAGGAAAACTATGTGCAGACAAGGGATATATAGGTCAGGCTCTGTTTGAAAACCTTTTCCTTAATGGCATACAGCTTGTTACTAAAGTTAAAAATAATATGAGGAACTCACTGATGAGTATTGCCGACAAGATTTTGCTAAGAAAAAGAGCCTTGATTGAAACGGTCAATGACGAACTGAAGAACATCGCACAGATTGAACACTCAAGACATCGTTCATTCAGTAACTTTATAGCCAACTCCTTGTCGGCTATCGCGGCATACTGCTTTTTTGAAAAGAAGCCCGCCATTGACGTAAATTTTGTCAATAACGGACAACTTGCTATTTTTTGATTTTATTTCGAACTCACGTTAATATATATAGAGAGAAGTAAAAAATAGGAGGCGATATAATAAATGAGGATATAGAAGAGTAGACCAGCTTCGCCGTCTACTAAAGTAAGAAGAAAAAAATAACAAATAAAAATCTCTCTCTTTCTTTCCACTTTGACAGGGTGCGAAGTAGCCTCTCTTCTTCAATCTCTCATTAACACCTATCATAGCCCTTCAATCAATTCCAGCGTTTTCTTGCTCCTTGGGTTATTCCTTATTCACACAGACCGGAAAGAATATAGAAACTGTAAACATCCCGAACACCTTTCCCAATCTCCAGACCATACTTACACTCACTTTCTCGGTACCGGCTATCATCTTCATCGGATAAACTTCACCGAAAAATCTGAGTACATCAAAACGACTGCCGGACAAATTCATTGGATCATCATCCACATATTCTTCTCCTTCAACTTACATACATAAAAACTACCGTCTGACAAAACCTTGAAATCCTTAGATGTGTGAGATTTAAACAATATGTCAAATCTAAAAATCAAACAACATGAAAGAAGAAATAAAAAAAATGTTGGAAAAAGCCCGGCAGGTGATGCCGAGGCCCAATATTTAACCGGTCTGTATTATGAAGACAAGGGAAATACCGACGAGGCTTTCCTATGGTATGAACAGTCAGCAGCATAGGGATTCGTGTATGGAATCCTCCGTTGCCATATATTACCTAAAAGGGATGGCTGTAAAGCGTGATGTGGGCAGGGCAATCGCTCTTCTGGAAAGCATCGCGGAAAAGGAACCCACAGCCAAAGCCAATCTGGGGCATATATACCTGGAAGGCCAAGGATGTCCGCAGGATATACAGAAAGGTATCGGGTTACTCAGACAGGCTGCGGATTCAGGTGACGGACTGTCGGCTTTCACAATGGGACATATACGCCTCAAAGGTCTGTTTGGAACTCCCGTAATGTACAAGGAAGCGACAGGATGGTTCGAGAAAGCCTATGAACTGGGGATATACGACAGTGTGGATTTCCTCTGTGACCTGTATGAAGGTCTGTATTCACGAGGCATGAGGGACATCAGGAAATACAGGTTATGGTCGGATGTTAGAAAAAGCCTTGAAAAAGTTCCCTGCACTGGTCCGGTAATGCCATCATCCGCAAACGGAGGCAATGTGCCGGTATTCGAGGAGGCCAACGGCAGACAGTACATTATCATCGGCGGAGAGAAGGCTTATGTCGATCTCTTCGTTGCGGAGACATTCCTGGTCAATCCTGATCCGAAGACCTATACAGAAGTGGAGCATATTGACGGCGACATGTCCAACAATGCGGCTTCCAATCTACGTTGGATAAAGAAGTAATATCAAGCAGTTTATCATGAAAGTAACATTGACAGAAAAGATTAATTGGACAAAGTATAACCTGACTTATCCGGGATTGGGTGATATTATAGAGATGATTCGTACGGGAAACATGCAATTGCTTGACAATGAGTTTAATGGCTATACATTGAAGCAGGCAATAGAGCATATCAGGAGTGTAGCTCCGGGTGACATGCAGAAATGGAAAGCCAGACTCCTGCTCGCTGTTGCCTATAACGGTACATTCAGGGAACTTAACAGTGCGGGGCTGATTGAATACTCGTGTGTGACAGCATTGGATTTTGACCATATAGCAACACCGGATGAAATGATTTGGTTACGAAACAAGCTGATGATAACCGAATGTGTCCTGAGTCTTTTTGTTACACCCAGTGGAAATGGACTGAAAGCTTTGGTTTTGCATGACAATACAGATCCGACCAAACATGGAGATTTATACGATCAGTTACTAAACAAGTTCTATGTGGCTAACAGAAATGATGCAAGTTGTAAAGACCTTGCACGCAGAAATTACCTGAGTTACGATCCTTATATTTGGGTTAACCCTTCTCCTGAACCATTCCATTATGTTCCCACCATAAAGCCACAGATGCAGATACCACAATCATCCGGAACAAGAACAGTGTCGGACAAAAGCATCATCAGCATTATGAACTCCCACTGGAAGAAGAACTATCCGGAGTATTGGAAAAAAGGCAATAGGGGAAACAGCATCTTTATGTTAGCTTGCTGGATGTGCAAATGGGGTGTTGACGAAGGATTGGCTACAGAGTATTTCATTGATGGCTGGGAAGATGACACAATGGATGAAAAGGAAATCAGAAGCCATGTAGGCAATGCCTATAAGACCGAAGAGAAGAACTTTGGAACATTGATATTTACAATACACTGATTTAATTAACCCTTAAAAAAACAATTATGGCACTGACAAAAAGCTGGGGTAACATGTATCCTTTTGTTACCCACACGTGGAATGCAATAAAAGGGATATGTTTTCATGACTGCCCCTATTGTTACATGAAAAAATTCGATGGTCTGTTTCCGGTACGGATTGACCCCAAGGAACTGAAAGTGAACCTGGGTAATGGTAATTTCATTTTCGTAGGCAGCGGAACAGACGCATGGGCTTTCGACATACCTTCGGACTGGATTACCTGTTTTTTGGATTATTGTAACCTGTTTAATAACAACTATCTTTTCCAATCCAAAGACCCTTCACGTTTTTTGGAATTCATTAGTCATCCTGTAATGCAAAAATCGGTTTTGTGTACGACCATAGAAACCAATGTCTTTTATCCGGACATCGTTAGGAATGCTCCAAATACCCGGAAACGTGCCAAAGCCATGCAAAAACTGGCGAGCCTTGGAATGAGAACCTATGTGACCTGTGAACCTCTGATAAAATTCGACTTGCCCAAAATGGTTGAACTTATCAAGATGTGTTCTCCTGTACAGGTCAATATCGGCAAAAACTCACGACAGGATATCACTCTTCCCGAACCGACAAAAAATGAAGTACAGGGATTGATAACCGAACTTCAGAAATTTACCAAAGTGGTAGTCAAATCCAATGCCAAATGCTGGATTTGAGAATGTCTTGACTGACTGGAAAGATAAAGGAGATGCTGTATAAGCTCTCCTTTAAAATTTCGTCAAAGCCAATAAAGAATCTATATGCTAAAGATGTAGGTAAAAAGCATTGCAAAACAACACCTTGTGAGTTAACCGAAGGCAAGTTAATTATACATATACTGCATGTTTTATTATAATACCCACTCAAGCGGCGTGAGCCTACAACTAACGAAGAACAAGAATGAAATATATTTTATGCAACTTTTTTTACCAGAATTGGGAATATTACTTAAAAGAATAGATTGCATAAGGAAAAAATATTGTTGCGTTCCCGTTGACTCGCAAACGTGTAAAATGGAGATAAGAAAAGTTTCAAACCTTTATAGATGAAACAAATAATTAAAAGAATTATGAACAATATTATTACAATTGACATGCCTAAAGGTTGTAGGTATATGAGTGATTATGCCAATCTTTTAAATGGAATTTTGCCATTGGATAGAAAGTTTATCCTCAACAAGACTGTAACCGGTTGTGGTGGTACATCCCTGTTTCTCAACTCAGACTTTCCGGTAGTGGTAATTTCGCCACGACTTCAGGTGTTGAAAGAGAAGCACAGACAATACCCCGATAGTTTTCACTTTCATGTCCCATTGTGCAATAACAGAGGGCAAGCAATAATTCAAAAGATGCAGGATCTTGATTCGTACTTGAATTATCATCATGGGAACACACCATTTGCTCCCTTGTCAAAACCTGCCAAGACACTGGTTACACTGGATTCATCGGACAAGGTTCTCGATGTCCTTAAAAGAAATAACATGTTGGATTCATGCCTCTTTGTGGTTGATGAGTTCCAATGTCTTATGGGTGATGCGACATTCAAGGGTAGTACGGATATGAATTTTCTCGCATCCCTTGACAATGAAGTGAAACGCATCTGTTACTTATCCGCTACCCCTATCCCTGACATCTATCTGAACTATATACCTCAATTCGCCAACATTCCTTACTATAAATTGGAATGGGATCCTGATGTGATTGTGGAGCCGACATTGAAGGAGAGGCAAATGAAGAACGGTGAAACTGCGGAAAAACTATGTGAGGAATTGATACAACGTTACAGAAGGGACGGATATTTTGAAAGGAAAATAGTGAATGGAAATATTGTCTATTCCCGTGAAGCCTGCATATTTCTCAATGAGGTTAAGTCAATCATAAGAATAATCAGGCAAAACAGTTTGAAGCCGGATGAGGTGACTATCTTGTGTTCTGAAAGCCAATTCTCAAAGCTGCCTAAAGGATTCACGATAGGCGGGTTGGATACGGACAGGAACAATCCCAAAAACAAACCTTTCACTTTCTGCACGAAGTCATCTTTTGAAGGTGTGGATTTCTACTCGGATAATGCAAGTACCTATATCTTCATCAATGCAGGGAAGGAGTGGCAGACCCTTGACATCATGCTGGATATACCTCAGATACTCGGCAGACAGAGGCTTGATACAAATCCGTTCCGGCATGATGCTACGATATATTACAAGACCTACCCTACCACTGTGACGAAAGCAGAGTTTGAACAAAAGCAGAAGATGATGGAGCAGAATACATATAAGATTCTTGACACTTTCAACAATGCTCCGGAGGAAGCCAAGACTTTATTGGTGCAACTCTATAGAGACAAGGCATTGGAGAAAAAATTTGTGGATGATTATGTTGACCTCATACGGAAGAACGGGCAAACAACGATAGGTTACAATCATCTGGTAATGGCGGCAATGTGGAACAGGTGGTACCAGAGAAGTTACTATTATGATAACTCCTGCCAATTGTTGACGAGCATTCAGTCTGCGGTTGGGATGTGGAAGAAACCGGATGAGGTGAAACAGTTTGAGCAGTGGTTCTACAATGCAGCTGACAAGGACAGGCTTGCAGGATATGCGAATTTCAGAAACCAATATCCGCAATATGATTCACTACTCTTACAAAATCCGTTCATTGATTTCAGATTTCACGAGTGGTATGGAACTCTTGGTTATGATGCCTTGTCAAGTTTTGGTTTTCGTGAGGTTGATGTTGAGGGTGCCTATAATAATTTATGCGCACAGGCTCCGATAAGGGATGCTTGCAGACAGGAGTTCGTTTCCGGCATGCTTTATTCCAAACAGGAAGTAAAGGCCAAGTTACAGAAGATATACGACAACTTGGGACTTTCAGGTAAAACAGCCAAAGCAACAGAACTGGCACAATACCTTTCTGTTCGTGAAAGGCAAAAATTGAATGATGAAGGTAAACGGGTATTCTTTATCGAGATTCTGGAATAATAATGAGAAAGCAGTACACACTATTTTAGGGCGGTACTGCTTATTTGTTTTGATGTGTATTGGCTACTATGGACTGTGGCTTGCACATTTCTAATTAGGTAGGGAGGGAGGGGGACAAATTGAATATACACCTATTATTTTTTATTATATTGCAAATCAATAAATTACAATTTGTCCTAATCAGTTATTCCAAGGTATTTGTCCCCCCCTGATTCCAACAGAATGTACCGATTTCTGCCAGTGTATCTTATCCTATTTATGTCAAAGTGTTCTTACGGGCACGCTGTATTCTTTTTTTTATCATACTCTTCTTTATTCCGTAGGATGCCTCAATTTCTGCGTATGTACATTCTTTAGCCTGTACCATATCATATAAGACCATAATTTCATCAAGGCAATATTCGGATTTTCGCCCGGGAGTTTGCTTTACATCACAACTCTTTTGCTCTGTAGATGCTTCTCCTAAATCTTCTTTGCTTCCTTTACCGGCGTAACGAAACTGATCTATTTCCGTCCCCGCATATTCCAGGATTGAAAGGGTCTCTTTATTTCCATGTTTCAATTTCATATAACCAAGTACCCTTTTGTCAGATCCATGTTTGCAATAGGTAAAGTACACAAAATTGTTTGTAAAATTAACATTCTTCTTGTTTCCCCTTACACTTGCCGGAGTCAGCGGTTTAGTTGGATTCCAGTCTGGTTTGGCATGATATACCTTAAATGGGGTTATCGGCCTCCCTACTTTCAAACTTTGGCTACACAAGTCATCCAGTTCCTCACAGAACTGTTTCATGGCTTTGACACCAGCCTTGTCTTCCAGTTTGGAATAATTGTCAACAAAAACGACCATTCCTGTACTGGTAATTATATCCTTCTTCTCCTTAATGATATCAATAATCTTCTTTGGCGTTATTTGGGAACCTGCATATATTTCAAGCATAGGCAGATTATTAATAACGGAGCCATAATATGTATTAATTTCCTCATAGCTCTGTTCCAAAGAAAATAGGAGAACTGGTGTCGGTGGTATGTCGTACCACTCAGGAGCTAATTTTATGTCACATTTCCCTTTTGCTATCGCAATGACATTTTGCATGACGAAAGATGTTTTTCCACAGTCGGTCGGTCCGACCAAACCTGTATCAAAACCTTCACGAACCCATGGAAATCCCAATGCTTTTCCTACGTTCTTGCCTACCGTACCATTTCTCATAGCTTCACGATAGCTCTCAATTTTATCAGTTCCGTCGCCGTCAACAAAGGTAGAAACGGCTTTTGCAGCATCTCTTTCCTTGCGCAATTCATTCCGCAGTTTCATTTTTTCAATATCTGCCTCTTTTTGCGCATTAATCACTTCTATTTTCTGATCTGTCTGCAAACGTTCTTCTTCTTTACGATGGGCATGGAGTTGCTCGATTTCTTGCTTTTTAAAGTTAGAAGCTGTTTCAATTTCCTCTATTTTATTTTTTGATGCGTTATTTTGCTCTTCAGTTTTACTGCTTCTTTTAATCCAGTTATAAACATAATAGGCTCCTCCAAAAATCCCTATAGCTAAAAGGGAATATCCAGCCGCTTTCTTGGGACCTAACTCTTTAATCTGCTCGATTGTTTTATTGATATTTACCATTTTAAAAAATAATTAATATTTTTCTTTTGTGGTCGTGATAGCAAGCTGTAAACTGACACTTTACCACCTCCTATTATTGAACAAAATGCCCAATATTAGAGACTACAGCTTCTGTCTCTTAGGATATCGCAAAGATATGAGGTTAAAATGAAACTAAAATACCCCTTAAATAGCTTAATGAATAATTTTATAAGTATTTGAAAATTAGCTATTTTATAATATATATGGAATTAAGGCTATTAAAAGCCATTGTTACTTGACGGCATTTTTCCCTCAATTTCTTCTTTAGCCTTGAGTAACTGATTTTTTATATCTTCATATTCTTGGTCTTTCTTAACTATACTTTGTTTGTATTTCTTATATCCAGATTCATCTCCTATCTCTCCAAATTCTTTTTGGGCTTCTTTAAAAGATGGAGTCACTTTCAATATTTTTATTTCAAATGCAGCGGCTATCATAAACCCAACTTTCTTCCCTTTTCCACCTTCTGCAATAGCTTTAAATTTTTCTATATATTTGTTCTGAATGTCATTATCGTTGCTATAAAAACAATCTCTGAATGGGCGTGGCAGACGACCTCTTTGGGTAACTTTCCGAACATTATCATCCGGCATTTTATGGGGCTGTTCCTGTGGAGTTATTTCAATTTTAGACGGTTTTGGAGTGGTATTATCCAAATGTGTCTTTATTTCCGAAGTCTCTTTTATTACTTCCATAGATTCCCAAAGGATACTGGTCGCAAAATAATCATCCGGCATGATTAATCTCTCTCCTGTTTCCATCTCTGCTAATGTTAAGTTCTTCTGCACACGCTCTTCAAAACTTAAACCATCTTTTGAGTCCTCACTGCATTTTGCATATACAGAACAATCCCACCATAATGAGCGAAAAGTTTGAATATACTTATAGTCTATATTATTTATAATCCATTTGTCATTTATTGTTCCCGATGCCGTTAGTTTGTCTAAAGCTATAATATAGCAAAGTGCTAAAGGGTAATCCATTCTATCAAGAACAGCTTCACGAGATATTTTTCCTGATTCTGTTACTACCTCAACGACATTGCCTTTTACACATAGTTCATCATATAAAATTTCAACCTGATAATCTTCAGTAAAAACCTTTCGATATAAGGAGAAATATGAGGGTAATATCAGGGAACCTAATTTGAAAAAGTGGAAATATTGGAAAATTTTGTTTTCATAAATATCCTTACTTACATATAATTCTTCATAATCTACAGATAAAAAATCCTCTCTTGATATTAAAGACTGCCATTCAAAATTATCTTGGTCAAAATTTCGGATATTTCCTTTATTGGAAGAATACTTGTTTAATAAGTATCTAAGTTCGTCTAACAATTTAAAATCTTCTTTTGGTATCATAGGATAATTCTGACTCTCTTCAATATCATACACACTACATAAGGTATCATTAATTAAAGATTTAATATCCTTTGTTTCAAGTAAAGGAATCTGAGACAGTAGTAAGGCAATTTCTATAAATAATTCCACGCTCAAATAGTCAGTTTGAATTCTTTCTTTCAGTACTGGTACAATCAAATGTAGTAATGGATGGTTCTGAAAAAAATCTAAAGTGCGAGGCGTAAAATCTTCGTCTATAAGGACTGATAAACCATCCTTGATTTCTTTTAAATCAGCATCTGTTATCCGTCGGATCTCTGTACGAATCTTTTTTTGGGGGCGACAGGTTTGATTTAATGCAGACAAATCAATATGCCCTATAACCCATCCACCTTTAGGTAAATTGGATTTTTTATTTTCCATGATTGAAAATCTTAAAGTTAGTAACTACAAATATACATATTTTGATTATTTTCAAAAAACAGTATCTTTGCATTGTTGAATAATCAACATTATCAGAGATTTATAACATATTGACAAGTACTGAATCTCGCTAAATCGTCAAGGATATTCCGGTTCTGAAAGTCGTGCGTTTGAATTATCAAAGATCCTAAAAAGAAATCACAAACAACTCTACTAATAAACTATTTAACAACTTCTTTTTGCTAATACGAACAGAAACCACTATTTTTGTTATATCAATAAACGCTTTATGAAGCTGATAGAAAACAACATACAGACAATTATCACTTTGTGTAAGAAACACAAGGTAAACAAGTTGTTTGTGTTCGGTTCTATCCTTACCAATCGCTTCAATGACGACAGCGATGTGGACTTGGTAGTCGATTTCAAAAAAGCAGAAGTGGAAGACTACTTTGATAACTACTTCGATTTTAAATATTCATTGGAAAATTTATTCGGAAGAGAGGTTGATTTATTAGAAGAGCAAACCATAAAGAATCCATATTTGAAAAAAAATGTGGATGCAACAAAAGCATTGATATATGGATGATTTAACCAAAAAAACATTTGCAAGACATGCTGACAGCCATTGAAGATATACTTTGGAGTATGGTTATTAATCATTTACCAAAACTAAAAAAATGAAGTCATTGCATTGCTAAATTCATAAGGTTTGTGACTTATTCACGACCACTTAACAATATAACAGTAACTAATAAACTGGAGAGTTCTTTAATATACTTGAATATCTAACTGTAACACAGCTATCTATAATAGATTAGTAAGTGGTTATGGGGATGCTGTGTCGCTGCTTCATACGGTATGACTGACACAATGGGTCGTATGCACTCAGACGCTCAGTTCGCTGGTTCTTCATCAGTTCCTGCTCACGTGGAAATGATGGGATTCCTGGGAATTGGTAACAACCCGATGGTAGGATGTACAGTGGCTTGTGCTGTAGACGTTGCTACTGCTTTGAGCAAGTAATATAATACATTGCTAATATATAAATCCCTATAACCATTGCAGTTATAGGGATTTTTATTTCCAGTAATTTCATTCGTTTAACTGATGACCCACCCCCTCCTATTTTTCAATATCAATCAAAAGTATTGCAAATAATTGTCTAAAATTACGGAATGAAATTGGTTCTTTAAATCATAAATCGGTTATACAATTAAGAGTTGGTTTAGGATAAAAGGAGGTCAAAACGAAGATTATTTATATGCAATCTGGCATTTTTGAAAATTTAAAAACAAGCAAAATTCAACAACCTGTTTTATCCTGCATATACTCAAAGAACGATTATCATAATATAAAATTGACGAGCAAGAAAAACTAGATCAAATCCCTGTATCTTAAATATTATCAAAAAAAGGAAGGCTGTTTTCACGCCCTCCTGTCTGTCCGCACAATTATATAATCCCGTATTTGCAGTATCTCACAGAAGGTAGAGTTAGCTGATGCCTAACATGATAGCCCCTTTACCTAGTTGTTTTCGGTCTGTTCGAACTAATATACATTTTAATATCACACTTCCCCTGCCAAATTCACATCAAAAACGAGGTTTTACAAATTTGTCATCTGGAGATGTAAAAGACAACCCCGGAACAGAACGGCGGATATCTTTATAGGCATGTTCTTTAATCAGTGAATAATCTGTAGCATCCAAAGCATAGTAATAATCATCTTTATCTGTCGATAACTTTACAGTCCAGTCAAACATATTTCCAAAGATGGTCAATTCATCTTTTGCCGGATCGAAACCGGGGAGAGCTGATTTCACCAAACTTCCATCACTATTGATAATATAAAAATGATGCTTGCTATCTACCATATACCCCAAAGTCCGACGGCTACGGAATTCAGTAATAAACACATATTCCGGCAAGACTCCTTCAGGCAACTGAATAGCTTTCACATACGGACGTCCTTTGGTGCACTTCAGATGGAACAATTTATGGTTGGCATCTAAAACCAGATATCCCTCATCATAGTCTTTACGAGTAGTTGGATTGCCCGAAGCATAGCATGCAGGAAAAGCAAACCCTTTCTGAACCAGCATATCCGTAAACAATTTGCTTTTCGCCTCATCGATACAATTCGTCTCCATACGAATAAATTCTATACCTTTATCGGTAAAACGGAATGCATCTTCGGGCATTTTCAAATCCACCCGTTTGGACATGGACTCCATCAGAAAATAGAGTCCTGTCTGGGGAGCATTGATGGCTGACGGCACACTCTTGAAAGTAAAGTTTGTCAATTGAATATCTTTCGGACTAACTGCCTTACCACAAATGGTATCAGGGAAACGTTCGTCCGCCGTAAGCTGGCGCACATAGAGAGAAGGCAACAAACTGTCTACCTGCTGTTGTGTATATGTATTGCCTTTCGTATCATAGCGGTGAAGTTGCTTATTCTCATCTAGTTGTGTAATAACAAAATCACCAAGTACGGAACTATACATAGTAAAAGGAGTTTTGACAGGCTTCAGTGTGAGAAAAGCATAACACCAAGGCAACTGCCATACAAGCAGGACAGCTACGGTAATATAAAAAAATATTTTGCTGAATCGAATCATGTTTGTTTGATTTTTTAATAATAAACATTCAATTAATCTTGCTTACCGGCCTTGAACCGTACCACAGAAATCCACGAAAGAGAAGCGGCAAGCAACGTATAAAGTGTCAGACAGGGCAAGAAACTATTATATGCCTCCGCTCCCGGAGCCAGAAAGTAGACACGGAAAATCAATGCCGCAATAATCAGATTCAAAACCCTGCGCTTCCATGTGGGTTCCAGGCAAATCCATGAAACAAGCAGATAACCGGCAAATCCGGCAAGAAACCATGGAGCCGCAGATAATAAAACACGCTGCACCAACTCACTTGTAAAATGTTGTGGCAGATAAACTCCCATCATAATAAAACTCATAGCAAAACAGGTCACCAGTGCAAGTACGCCATAGGCCAACATTGACATGACCATTTTCTTCTGTGAATAAGGCAAATGCAAAGTAAGCTTCAAACACTTACGTTGCATCTCGGGGAAAAACTGTACGGCAGCAAGCAAGATACCGATAAGTAAAGGGACAAATTGCAACAAATCAATAAATATAGCATCCTTCTGGACCATCACTACCCATAAATGATCGATTCCCTGTATGGCAATGGTACGGCCAATACGAAGCATGGAATATCCTGTGATCCCTATCATAAAAAGAGTTGCCAGCAACCAATACCAACGCGTTTTTATCCACTCTTTATAAAATATGGCTTGTATCATATTTCTTCTATTTAGTTTACATATTAATACTTTCCGGTAAGACCGATAAAGGCATCTTCCAGACTTACATTTTCGTGCTGCAAACCAGTAAAGGGAACTTGACTTTCCTTCAACAGTTTCTCCACATCCACGGGAGGCAAAAAGGAGTACGTTTCCAAGGTTTGACGAATGACAGCCGGATGATAGCAAGTTGCCGGCAACTGAGGCTGATAACCCTCGGGCACAGTACAAGTATATCTTCTCAGCTCTTTCATCAACGTTTCAATAGGCTGTTGAATAAGGATAGAGCCATAATCCATAATAATACAATCATCAATCAACCGCTCCATATCCTGAATAATATGGGAAGTCAGGAAAACAGTCTTGTTCTCGGAACGGGCATAATCACGTAAATAATCCACAAAAAGACGGCGATAGCCCGGATCAAGTCCTAAAGAGAAATCATCCAGAATCAACAACTCCGGATTTTGTGCCAGGATCAGTCCCAATGCCACTTGCGAACGCTGTCCGTTCGACATTCTTGAGATACGTTGTCCCGGAGCTACCTTCAATTTATTCATCAAGTCATAATAAGCCTCCTTTTTCCATTGTCCCGGATAAAAAGAAGCATAAAACTTTTCTATTTGTGTGATATTCATAAACTGATATTGAACATGACCTTCCAGCAATAAACCGATATTCCTGCGTAAAGCAGGGTTCATGGTCTGAATGTTCTCACCAAAGATGCGACATTCGCCTGAACGCGGCTGAAGATAACCGCTCAATATATTAATGGTTGTCGTTTTCCCTGTACCATTTTTACCCAACAACCCCAAGATACGCCCTTGAGGAACTTCAAAACTCAAGTTCTCATAAATCTTGCGTTGACCGTAATAATGGGTCAGGTTCTTACATTCTATAATTGCACTCATGCTTTATAAATCATTTTTCGTTTGCTATTAGAAACACGCCAGGAAAAGAATAGGAATCAAGATACCGGCCACCAACTCGATTCCTCCTCTGCCCCACAATCCTTTAGGACCTTTTATCATCACTATACCGCTGACAGTGATAATAATCAGACAGACAGCAAAAGCATCGGCAAACCAAGTCCACCACTTACCCGGATTGAAATGGAGTTGTACCATGGAAGAGATCAGCGGACGGCGCTTCACCCCCTCGTAGACAGCATCTTTTGTCCGGGTGTTAATCACCAGACTTGAGCCTCCTTTCAGAAAAACCTTAATCAGATCCGGCTCCGGGTAATAATATTTAGTAAAATTTCCGGCTTCGCCCAGCGGTTCCAACAAAGTCAAAATCATCTTCTCATTAACTTTGCTCTTGTCCGACAGATCCTCTGTTATTTTATATTCCGTTCGTGTAACTGTATAATGGGGATTTATGCTATCCCTATGGTTCATCACGATACCCGAAATAGCATAAATCAAAATCATTCCCGCAAAGAAGAAAGACAGATCACGATGGATGATCCGGCTCCACTTGCGGAATGCAGTACCTTTATTCTGCGATTTCATAAGAACTGGCTTCCATATAGTAGAATGACAGATAATCTTTTCCGGTAGCAGCTTTTCTTTCTGCTATCTTTGCGCGAAAGTCCGCAATACGGGCTTCAGGGGTGCTGGCTGTTTCACCGCGTGCTTTTTTTTCCGAATCACACCCGGCAGCAGTTTCTCCATGAGATTTTTCAGTCTGTGCTTTCAGTTTAGCCTCCCAGTTTTGCAAGTAAGCTTCATCTACCCGCTGTTCCTTTAACGTTCCGGTCACTGTGACAATAGCGTTGATGCATTTGGTATCAAACGAGCCCAAAGGTCCGGCTTCCACACGAATCGTTTTGGTATCATCACTGCCCATCAGGAATATTTTTGTAGCTCCGTGCTTGCAGGTATGTGTGCAGATTCCTTCGATAGTCACCTCCTTGTTGGCCAGTGAATCGGCATGCACCAGCAGATTATCGATACTCAATGCCGCCGGAGCCGCCTGCTCCGTTTTTTCAGACTGGCTCTGTTTGTTACTGTTTCCACAAGAAGTAGTAGTTACTAAAGCTGCCATTAAGGTTGCAGCGACCATAAACTTAATTTTCATATGCTAACTGTTTTTATTTTTTAAAAAAAGATGCCCAATGAACAAACGGCATACTGGGCCGTTCCGCATTTTTTATAATATGCCGCCTGCCATTGAACAGACAAAGACAGGTTATATTGTTTCATGATGGGATAATCCCCTTGCAGACGAATCCCCACCATACTATAACTATCAGATAAATAGTCAATATTTGCCAATAAAGTCTGGGCGGACGACTTCGCGGCATTCAATCCCGGTAAAGAATATTCAGCCGATAAATTGGCATAATATCCACCGTTAGCTTCTGCGGTCAATCGTAGCAGCCTCTTCTGATACAGCAAACGGGCACGCAAAGAACTCTCCAAAACAGACAAGTGAACAAACCGGGATACGGCGTTGTAATCCGTTTCCAACCGATGGTAGATTATGTTTGGGACAATTGCTCCTCCCCATACACCTTTATCGGTCAAAAGCTTCTCCCACAAACCACTTACGGCAATCCGACTATTCGTGACCTTCATTCCCGGAGATGTACTAATTAATGCTCCATAGGAGCTTCCGCCCGCCTCTCCGTAAATATTCTCCATTCCTTTACGAACTATATAGCCTGCATCCAGTTTCACAGCAAGGTGTTCTGCCTGCTGAAGTTCCCGCATCCAGGTCACGTTTCCTTTCAAATCAGTCGTATTCAATTCCAGCAAAGTGAGATTATTGGCATTGCTCAATTTCTTGTCCATTGACATACGGTCAATTGAAACTGTGGCCGATATCCCCTTTTCCGTATCAACTGGCAGAATGCCTATGCTTCCTCCCCACCGGATGCCTTGATGCTTCGTCCCGGTCTGGTTTCCGGCGAAACGCACATAATCCATGCCCAATCCCAACATATGGTATACCGAAGTAGAGCCTTTATCTGCAAGGAATGAAATCTCACTTTTCTGCTGATAAAGCCGGAAATCTGCGGAAACTCCCAAACGATATGTCCCCAGACGATATCCTGCTCCCAAAGCAAAAGAGAGATCGGAAGCTGTATTACGTGGACGCGGATCTTTATCCCGATAATTATGAGACGCTCTGTAACCACCGGTGATTCCCCATGTCCAGGAACCTGACTCACTGGCGTAACCTCCATTGAAATAATAAGTTTCTCCCTTCAGGAAACCACCAATGGAATCACCAGTCACGTAAGGAGCTATCAATTTCCAGTCTATATTTTCATTCCATAACACATTCTCCTGCTTCTCACTCCTGTATCCTGCTGAACCGAATACACGATCACGTTCCGAAAGAATAACGAAGGAATTGACATCTACCCCGATACGGGTATCCTTATCACCTTCCTGTTTCAAAGATGCTTTTCCTTTATCATGATAAGCTCCATTTACGTCCAGCCTTGTCCATGTATACGGAGTATAGTAATAATAAAGTGCCGGATTCTGCCATATCTCGCCACGAAATCCGGTCGCAAATGAAGCGGTACGGATTACCTTATCGGACAGGGAGAGTGTGTCGGTAGTCTGCCCGAAGGCTTCCTGCCGACTCTCCACAAATAAAGCAATCAGCAACATAATGATAATTCGGATTAGCATCATGAATAATAAAGATTTATATATCAATAAGACGGATTCAATTATTTGTTAAACAGGCTCGGAGTAGTCGCAGGTGTGAAATCAACGGTAGAGTTATTTGTATCCTGCAATACTTCCCGATCACCATCCTTGTAGGCGGCTTTACGCATTACGCACTTTCCGATGTTTTCTGCAACGGTATTGTTCATACCGATATAAGTATGCCCCATATCCAGCCCGGTAGAGGTTACATTCCACTGCCATTCATTGGAAGCACCTACATTTACAGCATCAATCACCCATTCATTGGGGAACTTATATTTGCTTTGCGGTTTACTGGCTGTTCCATTTTGCATAATATACGTATAGTTGTATGCATAGTCTGAAATATACTTTTCTTTAGTCATACTTTTGGGTAATCTGCCAATAGCATAAGCGCGATTTCCCTGTTTATTCAACACCCAGATAGTTTTGGAATAACAATAATAAACATCCAGATTGGGAACAGCCGGATTATCCACATCTTGCTTTGATTCAATATACCACTCAAAATTGGCTTTACTTAAATCTATAGAATTCGGATTAGCCTCTTTATGATTGATCGCATTGTCACAAAGGATAAAGGATTCTCCCGGTTGTACCGGATAATCTGTTCCACTGCCCGGTACTGCTACAACAGAGCCTACCGCAATAGCTTCATCCATGATATCCGGATCTACCGATTGATATTTCTGAGTAGTTTGGAATTGTGATTCCATAAATATCAATCCATCCGCATACAAAACTTTATCCGAGTTATTATAGATACGTATATACTGGTCGCCATTATATTGCTTACCTGCTTCATTATAGGTTCCGGGAATAAATATCTCGGCAATCACAAAATCAGGGTCACCTGTATTGAGTACATGAACCTTCAGTTCCAGCTTGTACGACCCTCCAGATACGGCCACATTCTGTTGTACTCCCTGTACATCGACTTCCACCGGAGTTCCATTCTGTGAGTAAGTTCCCTTACCAATGAAAGTTACATTATACAACCCGTCCGCCAGTTCAATACTCTGAGCCGGATAGGTAATGTCTGTCTTGACAGATGTATTTACATTTTCAAAAGTATAGGTTCCACCGGTCAGTTGCAGCCCCTCGATAGTTGTATCTACAGTAGTGGTAATACCTACAGTGGATATGCTCACTTTGTCATCATCACTACATGCGGTAAATCCCAGCATTGTCGCAAAAAGGACTAACATTGTCAATTGATTCTTTTTCATCTTCATCTCTATTTTATTGTTCATTTACTAAAAAGTTAAGTTCATTTCCATACCGAAATAAGGCGATTCGGACGTTCTCCGTTGCAGTACGCCCCGTAACGTATAATCAGGATAAATACCCAAAAGCCGGTTTACATAAAAAGCCAGATTCAGATACTTACCGATCCGTTTACTCGCCTTCAAATTGATATCCATATAAAAAGGCACGGTAGTACGCTCAAAATAAGTGGCTGAATATTTCTCCACCAGATGCTGTAACTGAATATTGTTTTTATCCTCTTCGCGAAACGGATGCGTTTCACCGGATTGATCTATATAGCTTACCGGCACGCCATTATTCCACAAGTTCCGTCTGTTGGTATACCAAGTGCATTGTGCCGACGTAGAGAAAGTAAGTCCCAAACGCTGTATATAGGTATCAAACATAAAGTTCGTATTGAATGCCTGGCTTTCTGTTCCGTTGTCCCCATTGTACAATCCCACATATTTCAGCTGTTTATTGTCCAACAATATAGAAGAGGCCTTATATTGAGGAGAATCCGAATTATAAATTGTCTTTATCCAGGCTCCATACATAGTGACGCGAGTCTTGAGCGATTCTATTCGTTTGGAAGCGAACTGAAACTCCACTCCTTCTTTACACACCTTCATTACATTACCTTGTGTGGAATACACATCCAGATTATATTCATTTGTATAAGTCAACTGAGAAAGTTCTGGAGGAGCCGTCAATGCTGATCCGTCGATACTAGCAGGATCATATAGTTTATATGCCAATGACCTATAATAAGTGATATCATCAAAAGCATTATTCATCCGTTCGCGGAAATAAGTTATCGACAGGCGGTTTCCCTTATAGCTGACGTCGGCCCGCACTTCCCATTTCATGTTACGTGCTGGTTCCAATTGATAGTTTGTATTATCCCATTTATATGTCATCATATTGATACGGCGATAATCCGGATTGGTATGGTAATAATTCAACTGAATCAAATCTACATACTTAAAATCCGGATATAGCTGTGCGGTGGTCGGCATACGGCTGATCCAGCCCAAACCTCCCGAAAAGGCAACATCCCATCCGTTTGATACCGGTAAACTCCATTGCAAGTCCAGACGAAGATCGGGATATATCTTGCCCTGCATCTTATATTTAGTGTCCAGCCCCAATAAAGACTGCAAACGGATACCAGCCGTAAAAGCCAATTTATGTCTATTTACAGGAAGATTCAACACCTCCTCGGCATAGAAGGCGAAAGGTTGCAGCCCCGGTATATCCTTAAAACGGCGAGGCCGTGTACTCAAACTTTCACTGATGGGCCGTGTCACATCGAATACCTGGCCTTCTCCCAAATTCTTCTGATAATTCCATTCCATCCCCATATTCATCGCATTCTGTAATACCCCCAACGGGAAAGCCAACCGCGTACGGGCGGAAGCCGTAACATATAAAGGTTTACCATCAATATCCATCTGTGCCACATAATTATAAGGTAGATAGATGCCATCAAACTCTCCGGTTTCTGTCTGAGTAGCAATAGCTGCCGGACGATTCAGAGAAACGGACTTTATTTCACGCATCTTCTCCCACTGCTGACTGACAGAAGTAGTCACACCAACCTCACGAATCCATAAATGGGCCGGAAACTTCATGCTCCATTTCCCCGCTATCTTCAGGCTGTTAAAGTCCGATTTATAAGAATCTTCCTTTACTGTCGCATCTTTATCCCTCTTCGCATCATCAAACGAGCCGGTATAATCGGAACTGATATTCCAATGAATATTACGTTCATTCCATAACCATTTGCCATCCAAGCGGGCGGAAGCAGTAAGGCGAGTGTAATTTTTCACACTGTTACGCGGATCTATTTTGGACTCCAAATAGTTTAAATCAGCATTCAACACATAACGCCCGTTCCCATCCAGCCGAATTCCCTTGCCTACAGAAAACAGTTTACTGGTTTTATCAGCCTTAAAACGCGCAGACAAGGGGCTCTCATTCATTTTACGCTGAATGATTACCGCACCGTTTGCCACATTACCATAAGCCACGGAAGGAATGCCACGAATGATTTCCACCTTCTCAATATTATCGGTTGAGATGGTACGCATATCCATCCCTTTTGACATTGTGCTCGTTGCATTCACTGCGGAAGTACTGTTTGGCATATATTGCAGATTCGCATCCGTATTCTGGGAGATACCATCAATATAAAATCCAACTCCCAATGAAGAGATATCCTCCGTCTTACCTGTTTCACGTATCCGGATCAGATTGGCCTGCCCCATCTGAGGATCAGCCGACTTTCCTCCAGGTACTAATTCCATCAAGTCACTGAAACTGCTGGGCTGAAGATGTTTCATGGCTGTACGGTCAACGATAGAAGCGCTGGTAGCGCGTTTTGATTCAGAAGCGGTCACCACTACCTCGTTCAGCGCCATGACCGAAGGTTTTAAATAAAAGATTGCTGAAATATCCCCAATGACCTTCACTTCTTTTTCTGTAGAATCATATCCTAAATAGGATACAATAACCCGATAAGTTCCAGGATGGATATGTAGAAGTTCAAAATGTCCATTCGCATCTGTTATTCCCCCATAAACAATCTGCTTATCCACAAACAATTGAACTGTAGCGTAATCCAACGCTTTATGAGTCTGCTCATCCAGTACAGTTCCCCGAAATACAAATGTCTGCCCCCATAAAAGAGACACATTGCTACAAATTATAAATAAAAAAATATATGTAATCTTACAAATCATTTCATTCTCTATTGGTTTGCAAAATTACAATTCATAAAAGCTCGGCACAATCCCCATTTCTAGGTATATACTAAATTATACATAGATCGGAGATACCTACATGACGGTATACAATTTACAAATAAAATCACTTTCACCTAAACTTTATATTCACATTTTTTTTCAATGATAAGATAAATACATCTACTTTTTACCTGTTTCAATGGGGAAAATGCCACGCCATATAAATACAGTTCATTATCAACATATTACCCCATAAGCAATGGTATGAAAGCATAATGGCATACAACTTTATATTACAAATCCATTGGCAGAATATTTATATCCGGCAGTCAAGGCACATCAGGTTTATTAAGTAATATCTATCCTTCAAATATTAAATTAGCAAGTGAAGAAAAGCAACTGCAAAAAACACTATATTTGTGGAAATGAATTCAAATTAAACAGTTAGATTATGGGAACTTTAGGTTGTATCAATGACATGATGAGAAGAGATAAAGAAAATCGTGAACTACGAAAAGCAGGAAAGGAACGCTTAACCTACATTATTCATAGTGGATTCATTTCAGGTTATCAAAACAGATATGGGG
>ERZ840371.1658-NODE-1658-length-21965-cov-15.590872_pt1 | contig 21965 bp, 20 predicted proteins | sample MGYA00519937_ERZ840371 | MGnify/ENA primary metagenome ERZ840371 (study PRJEB31850, sample SAMEA3708873) | human gut metagenome | biome: human gut; feature: human-associated habitat; material: faeces | place: China | collected 2014 ... | reverse complement strand
CTGGAGATCGGTCTGTGCAAGGGCAAAAAGCTGTACGACAAGAGGGAGGACGCCGCCCGGCGGGATATGAAACGGGAGGCCGATCGCGCCCTCAAAGAACGAAACGCCTGAGTGGAAATAGTGAAGCAGTAAAAAGGCGCCGGACGAACAGTCCGGCGCCTTTGTTATGCCTTTTTCTTGGCGCGCAGCACGAGGATGACCAGCGTGGCGGTGGCGCCTGCTGTCAGGCAGATCACCGCAATAAGAACGGTTTTGGAGGCGGACGGCTCCTCCCCGGGGACGGAGGAATCCGGCGGAGCGGCGGTAATCGTCGTGCCGGTTGTCGGCGCGGTCACCGCTTCCGTGGCGGAGGGCGGTTCCGACGCGGTGGTCGAAGTGGGGACGGTGAAGGTGGTGGAGGCTTGTGTGGTCGGGGCCGTCGTGGCGGGTGGTGTGCCCATCGACGTTGTGGGAACAGAGGCGGCGCCTTTTTGCTTTTCCGAAAGAGGCAGGCCGTCCCAGGGGATCACCGGCGCCAGGTTCTCGAAAAAGTCGTTTTTCTTGACATCGGGGCCCACCGACGAATAATACAGGCCGAACCAGCGGTTGTCATTCTTGCCCGCCTCGTCCACATGGTACCGGCCTCGTTTGGCTTGGGAGATATGACAGGCGAACCCGGCGCGCGCCATGTCCAGCCCGGTTTTGCCGCCGAAACGGGATAGGGGCACGTTCCAGTTCATCAGCAAATCGTCCTTGTCGTATTTATGCAGGTACAGCTTTTTGCTTGTGCGAATTTATTTTTTTGCCAAAGGTTTGGGTAAATTATGGTTTAGCACACAAAGTTTAGCTTAATAAATTCAAAATTTAGTTCAACCCTTTTTAAAGAGTTGCGGGTTTGGGCAGAGCCCATAAAATAATAAAATTGCACTGATTTTCAATAAAAACAAGCAGTTGCAATTATATTATAGAATAACTAAATTTTAGATTACTCAAGACTTTAGTAGAAAACAAAAGTTCAGACTAATGAGTGGCAGAGAGGAAGAAAGTTATACTTGAATGTCAGTAAAGAAAAAGATATTCTAAAGGACACAAAAGTTTGCGTGTGTGCCTGATTTGCCCTTGAAAAGCGGCAAATTAGTAGTTTAGTAGCGTGGCTTTTCCTTTGTTGCTGTCGTATTTTTGACTATCGCCGTTATGTTCAAACCGCCAAACAGCAAGCCGTCTGGATGTTACAAATCAGTGATTGCCTCTTTAATGGCATTTGAAACAACGGTTTTTAAATGTGGGGCAGGCTCGTTACAGATTTTGTAATTATTATTTTTACATTCTTCTAAAAGTATCAGCAATTTTTCTTTACAGTCCGGCTTGTATTTTATAACGGTCTTGGTTGTTGAAATCAATATGAGAATTTCTGCAATGTTTTCGCTCTTGAACGCATTAAAATACTTTTCCTTAATGTCTTCCCACATCTCAAGGTAGTCGGCTACAAGGAGATTTGTGACTATTTGCCATATATTCCAAGATATAAAATTGTTGTACCTGTCAAGCGCTTTAGCAATATAATTAAAGTACGGATACAGCAACAGCGGAGTTTGCTCACTAAGCTCAATAAGCACATTTTCGGCTCTGCAATCGGCATTGTCGATCATTAGGTTTATTAAAACAGGTATAACCATAACCTCGCTTTTTGCAAGCTCAACAAGGCTGCTGTCGTTTTCAGTTTCTGCTATTTGTATATAAATTTCATTAATATTCATTACAATTACCATTCCAATTCTTATAATTATATATTACTATATTTTGAAATCGTTTTCAAGGTAAATGCTAAATTATGCAAAAATAGCGCACACCATAAGATATGCGCCAAAACTTAATCGCTGAATATTTTATCGGATAATTCCCTTGTTGGTGTTTGCACATCTTTGAGTTTTCTTTGAATTTGCCTTGTGCGAACTCCGACGAGTTCATCAAGTTCTTCATTTGCTTTTTCGAGTCTTTTTTTGGTTGCCTTAAGCACATCTCCGAATTTGTCAAATTCATGCTTGACTGCGCCGAGAATTTCCCATACCTCCGCACTGCGCTTTTGTACGGCAAGCGTTTTAAAGCCCATTTGCAGTGAATTAAGAAGTGCCGCCATTGTGCTTGGCCCTGCAATATTTACCTTGTAGTCACGCTGTAAAATTTCAACAAGTCCACGATTGACAACCTCGCTGTATAATCCCTCAAAAGGCAAAAACATAATTGCAAATTCTGTGGTGTAGGGAGGATCTATGTACTTATCGTGAATGTCCTTTGCCTCGCTTTTAATGGTGGCGATTAATGCCTTTGCCGCAAGGTCTATCTTCACTTTGTCGCCCTCGTCTATCGCATCTCTAAGCGCTGAGTATGTATCACCGGGGAATTTCGAGTCAATCGGCAAATAAATAAACTTATCATCGTCAGACGGGAGCTTGACCGCAAATTCAACCACATTTCGTGAGCCTTTTTTTGTTGCTACATTTTCCTCGTATTGCTCGGGAGATAAAATTTCGCTGAGTATTGCCGAGAGCTGATATTCGCCAAGCGTACCTCTTGTCTTAACATTTGTAAGCACCTTTTTGAGGTCGCCAACGCCGTTTGCAAGATTTTGCATTTCGCCGAGTCCCTTGTAGACCTGCTCAAGACGCTCGCTGACAAGTGAAAACGAGCGGTTCATTTTTTCTTCAATAGACTGCTGTAATCGTTCGTCAACAGTTTTACGCATTTCCTCAAGTTTACGGTTGTTATCCTCTTGAATATAATTAAGTCTGCCCTCAACCGAGCGCCTGATATTTTCGAGCTTTTGCTCATTTTCGAGCGAAAAGGTTTTAAGTCTTTCTTCAAGCTGATTAAGGCTTTTGCTCTGATTTATTGCATACGCATTCTGATTTGCGTAAATCATATCACCGAGATTTTTTACAGAGATTTGCGTTGCCGAGGTAAGCTCCTGCCTGAGTGTGGATTGTTCTGTGTGGAGTGACTGTTCAAGCCTTTTTATTTCTTCGCTGATGCCGTTTTCGGATTTTTTCTTTAACTGATTGGCTATTACAATGCCAAGCATTGCAACCGTAATTAACAGCAAAACGATTGTTACAATATTTAGTATAATTTCCAATTTAGGTACTTCCTTTACTGTTTATATAAATATTTTACTATTTTACTTGTCAAAAGTCAAACAAATGTTACAAAAGCGGTTTTGTTTTGAATGTTGGGGTAGCATTTATGAATAATGGTTTGCGCACTTTCGGTCGGGCAGCAAAGTAAAGCAAAAGCAAAACTTTTGATAAAGCACTCAAAAAGCACGAAAAAGCAGACTGCCGTTTGACAGTCTGCTTTGTTTATAAATTACTCAAATACAGTTTCCACAAGTTTACTGCAACCTATTGGCGAATATAAAAATCGGTCGATATGGTTGCCGTTAAAGTAGTATTTCGGTTTTTGCGGATTGTATTTGTAATCAAAGGTGTCTATGATAATAATTTTAATCTTCATCTTTTCGGGAATAATGCTTTTTATGTAAACGCTTGCCTGCTGTCCAACCTCTATGCCGTCTTTGCTCTCTGCAAGCCCTGCAAGGTTAGGGGTAAGCTCTACAAAAGCACCGTAATTTTCTACACTGCGAACTATACCGGCAACGGTTTCGCCAGCGCAAAAGCTGTTTGCATTTTCTTCCCATGTGCCTAAAAGTTCCTTATGGCTCAGGCTTATTCTGCCGTTTTCAATGGATTTTATAACCGCCTTTATATCCATTCCGACAGTGAACCGCTCACGAGGGTGCTCAATTCTCGATACGGAGATTGTATCTATCGGCATAAGCGCCACAATTCCGCAGCCTATATCGGCAAATGCACCGAAATTCTCAAGGTGGGTGATACGAGCGTCGATAACATCTCCGCAAACGAGGTGGGAAATGTAGTCTTTCATACAGCGCTGTTGCGCCTTTTCTCTTGAAAGCACCGCAAAGCGCTCGCCTTTCTCGTCAACGGCAAAATCGGTTATGACAAAGCAAACGGGACGATTCACCCTTGAAATTACCGCAATGTCACGCACTGTGCCCTCTCGGATTCCGATAGCACCCTCTTCTCTGGGAATAACGCCTTTCATTATGCCTAGGTCAACAATGAGGTTATGTTCGGCATCGCACACGCAAGCTCGTGCCTCAAGGATTTTCCCTTCTTTTTTTGCGTCGCTGAGCAAAGAAAAGCTATGAAGTGTGTTGATATTGTCCTGTGTTAAAATAAGTTTTCCTTCGGGTAAATATTCTGACATTTTGTAGCCTCCGTTAATTTTATTGCGCATACTGACATTATTTTTAAAAAGACAGAGTATAATCCTCTTTCAGTACGCACATTTGGTTACAAATATTAGTATGATTTTGGCTTGTAAAATATGCCGAATAAACCGGTCGGGAAATTTTTGCTTGCAAATATAAAACTTTAATCTCGAATAAAAAATTCAGGTCAAGACTTTTGAGTTCTATTCTAAATGTTTGGGGAAATCTTAATAAATAATGTTTTTGGTCGGGCAACGAAGTTAAACCATTATTCACCCCAACTTTTGGAAATAACCTGATAAAAATTCCCTCTCCGAATAACAGAGAGGGAATAGGGTTAAATCTTAAAATTATGCCCAGTTAAGAGTATCATTGTAAACATTGATGTAGTCGTTAGCTGAACGATCCCAGCTGTTGTCACTCATCATTGCACGCCACATAAGCTGATGCCAGCCTGCGTCATCGTGAATACCCCACAAAGCTCTTCTTACAGCATTTACCATATCTGCTGTATCGTAGTTCTTGAATGTAAAGCCGTTGCCGTAGTTGTCTGCACTGTCAAATACAGAGTCTTTAAGTCCGCCAACCTCACGAACAACAGGAATTGTACCGTAACGGAGAGCAATCATCTGTGCAAGGCCGCATGGCTCCTGAGCAGACGGCATAAGGAATATATCAGCACCTGAATAAATCTTTCTTGCAAGTTCAGGTACAAAACCGTGACAGAAGCAAAGTCTGCCCGGATATTTTGCCTGCATATAGTTAAAGTAGTCCTCGTATTCCTTATCACCCGAGCCGAGAATTACAAACTGCATATTCTCGGTATTCATAAGCTCTTCAAGTCCCATTCTTACAAGGTCAAGTCCCTTATGACCTACAAGTCTTGTTACCATACCAACCATTGGTACATCCCAGCGCTGTTCAAGGCAAAGACGCTCCTGAAGTGCTCTCTTACACTCACCCTTGCCGCTCATATCGTCCTTAGAGTAGTTACGATAGATCTGATAGTCTGTTTCAGGATTATAGCTTTCGGTATCAATACCATTTTTAATACCGCAAAGTTTATAGTGACGGAGGTTAAGTTCGTCGTGAAGTCCCCAGCTGAACCATGGGTCTTTAATTTCAGCCGCATAGCTTGGAGATACTGTTGAAACTCTTGTTGCTGTTTCAATAGCGCCCTTCATCATATTGAGTTTGCCGTTCATCTCAAGAATTTTTGTTTCATTGGCAGGAATACCTACACATTCTGTATTAACTTCCCAACCGTATTCACCCTGATACTGAATATTGTGAATTGTAAACAAGCTCTTGATGTTGTGATACCATGGTCTGTGTGAATAGAACAGATAGTAGTAAACAGGTACAAGTGCTGTCTGCCAGTCATTACAGTGAATCATATCAGGATGGAAGTCAATGTATGGGAGCATTTCGAGAATTGCTCTTGAGAAGAATGCAAATCTCTCGGCATCGTCATAGTGACCGTAAAGTGTACCACGCTTGAAATAGTATTCATTGTCAATGAAATAATATGTACAGTCGTGCCATCTTGCCCAGAAAAGTCCGCAATACTGATGACGCCATGCAACAGGTACGGTAAAGTTTGTAATGAAATTGAGTGAATTTCTAAGTTCCTGCGGAATTGTGCCGTAAAGCGGAACTACAATTCTGCAGTCCTGACCCTTTCTGCAAAGTGTGTGTGGCAGACTTCCTGCAACATCTGCAAGTCCGCCGCTACCGCAAAACGGATTTGCTTCAGATGCGCAATATAAAATTCTCATTTGATTTTACCTCCATTAAACTACAGATTTTTTTGCTATATATACAGGATAGGAGTCATATCCCATAAGTGAACGACCATCCTGAATTTTAACATCCTTATCTATGATAACATAATTCAGGTTGGTATTGCAACCAATTTTTGTATCTTGCATAATTATTGAGTTGCTTACTTTAGCACCCTCGCCGATATATACACCCTTAGAAATAACACAGTTCTCAACCTCACCGTTGATTACACAGCCTTGAGCAATAATTGAATTTTTGACACTGCTTGTAAGACCGTAGCGTGACGGAGCGTCATCTCTGACCTTTGTGTAAATCGGACGCTGTGGGTTAAAGAGAGCATCTCTTACTTCTTTTTTGATTAAATCCATATTGAAATTGAAGTAATCCTGATTAGAAGTAATTGCCGCTGTATAACCTTTATCTTCAAAGCCGTAAACATTGTATTTGCCGACGGCAGCCTGAATAATATTTTTAATGTCTTTCTGATTTACGGCGAGAGCCTGATTTATTTCCTGCATAAGGAGATCTTTTTTCAGGAGTATTGCGCCGAATACTACATTTTCAACAGTATCTGTCTTTTGCGGATTGAGGAAAAGTCTGTTTACTCTGCCGTTATCGTCAACGCTGATTGTCATAGGACGGTCGTAGCCTGACGGTACAACCATTTTGTTGTAAATTACTGTAATGTCTGCATTCTTTTTGGTGTGAAAACCAAAAAGGTCTGTGCAGTCAAAATTAGAAATAATATTGCCCGGTGAGAGCAATACATATTCCTCTCGGCTGTTCTCAATGTATCCATGCATATTGTAAATGGTTTCAGGATAGCTTGAGAAAGAGCTGCCGTTGTAAGGTGTGAGCAATGTAAGCTGACTTCTTCTCTTTGAAAGGTCATAAGCAGAACCCGAGCCGAGGTGATCTGCAAGAGAAAGGTAGTTCTTTGTGGCAACTACACCTACATTGTTGATACCTGAATTTGACATATTAGAAAGAACAAAGTCAATTATTCTGTATTTGCCTCCGATCGGAACGCTTGCCATTGTGCGTGAAGAGGTGAGGTCAGGCATTTTTTCGTCAAGAGTGCCTGCAAAAATAAGCCCCAAAACATTATTACATCTCATTTGCTTTTACCTCCGTACATCTGTCAATCATTTCCTTTGGCTTTACAACTGCGCCTTCGTCAATAACAGAGTTCTCGCCAACTACGGCAATACCCCAGTCATCTCTGTTAGCACAGTCTTCAGGCTTTGCGCCTACAACCGCATTCTTGCGAACAACTGTATTTTCTGCAATAATTGCAAACTGAACTGTTGCACCCTCTTCAATTACCGCACCCGGCATAATTATTGAAGAATTGATTGTTGCGCCCTTGCCGATAGTAACGCCCGAGAAAAGAATAGAAAACTCAAGATTACCGTAAACATTACAGCCGTCTGCAACAAGTGAATTCTGAATAACTGCGTCATTAGATACAAAGTGTGGCGGCATCATTGGATTTCTTGAATAAATATCCTTTAAGTCAAGTGTAACATTAGGGTCGAGAAGATCCATATTAGCTTCCCAAAGACTGTCGATTGTTCCGACATCTTTCCAATAACCCTCAAACGGATATGCAAACATACGCTCGCCTGCGTTGAGCATTGCGGGAAGAACATCTTTACCGAAGTCATGGCTTGAGTTTTTGTTTTCGTCATCTTCAATGAGGTATTTTCTTAACTCTTTGTAGCTGAAAATGTAGATACCCATTGATGCGTGTGTGCTTTTTGGCTTTTCGGGCTTTTCATCAAATTCGTAAATTTCGCCGTCCGCATGTGTGTTGAGAATACCGAATCTTGATGCCTCCTCAAGCGGAACATCAATAACAGCGATAGTACAAGCCGCATTCTTTTCCTTGTGGTATTCAAGCATTTTGTTGTAGTCCATTTTGTAGATATGGTCGCCTGACAAAACAACAACATATTCGGGGTCATAGCGGTCAATGTAGTTGATATTCTGGAAAATTGCATTTGCAGTACCTGAGTACCAGTCTGCGCCGTCAACAGCCTGATAAGGGCTTAAGCAGTTTACACCCGAGTGCATACCGTCAAGATCCCATGGCTGACCGTTTCCTATGTATTCATTAAGAACAAGTGGCTGATATTGTGTGAGAATACCAACAGCCTCGATGCCTGAATTTACGCAGTTTGATAGTGGAAAGTCAATAATTCGATATTTTCCGCCGAATGGAACGGCAGGTTTTGCAATCTTTCTTGTAAGAACGCCAAGACGAGAGCCTTGTCCGCCTGCAAGCAGCATTGCAACTACTTCCTTCTTAGGGAACATTTTTCTACCTCCAGAGATTATTTAAGAGCAGGGAATAAGTGAGCATACTGCCCTGCAATTATAAGTATATTTATTTTAATTCCTCTGCCTTTACGGTTTCGGAATTGAGAACAACGGTTTTTCTCGGCTTTTCGGTGTTGCCTTCGGGATTTTCAAGTTCCTTTGTACATTTAAGATAAATTACACCGAGCGGCGGCAGGGTAAGCGAAAGTCCCTGCTTGTAGCCATGAATTTTCATCGGTACAGTGGTGAGTGTACCTGTATTTGACACTCCTGTTCCGCCATACTTTTCCAAATCAGAGTTAAATATTTCCTCATATTCGCCAAAGTGGGGAACACCTATCATATAGTTTTCGTGAACGGTCGGCTGAAAATTGCAGACTGCAATGATTTCGTTGCCGTCCGAGTCGGTTCGTCTGAATGCAATTACACTTTGTGTGTAATCGTTGCGATGAATCCACTCAAAGCCTTTTGGAGTTGTGTCAAGTTCGTAAAGAGGCTTATGTTCAATATAAAATTTATTTATTTCTTTAAAGAATGTAAACAAAGCATTATGCTTTTCAAAATTAAGCAGATCCCACTGAATACCCGAGTCGGAATCCCACTCGTCAAACTGACCTATTTCGCAGCCCATAAATACAAGCTTTTTGCCTGGGTGTGCATACATATATGTAATAAACGCTCTTACGCCTGCAAACTTGCTGTCATAGTCACCCGGCATTTTGCTGATAAGCGAGCCTTTGCCATGTGCAACCTCATCATGAGAAATAGGCAGAATGAATTTTTCCGAAAAAGCATAGAAAAAGCTGAAAGTAAGGTTATCGTGGTTGAACGGCCTCCATAACGGGTCAAGCGACATATAGTGTAGAGTATCATTCATCCATCCCATATTCCACTTGTAGTCAAATCCGAGTCCGCCCTCTTCAATAGGGAGGGTGAGCTTTGGCCACGAGGTGTTTTCTTCGGCAAAGGTGAGTGCAGACGGGTGATACATATGTACTACCTTGTTAAGGCGCTTAATAAAGTCGACTGCCTCAAGGTTTTCTTTGCCGCCAAAGCGGTTTGGCACCCATTCGCCGTCTTTTTTGCCATAGTCGAGGTAAAGCATAGATGATACTGCGCCGATTCTCATTCCGTCAACATGGTATTTGTCGAACCAAAACATTACAGCTGAAATCAAAAAGCTGATTACTTCATAGCGCTGAAAATTGAAAAGGCAAGTGCCCCAGCTGTCACGCTGACCTTTTTTAGGATTGTTGTCCTCATAAAGGCAGGTGCCGTCAAATTTATAAAGTCCGTAATCGTCTTTAGGAAAGTTTGACGGTACAATTTCCATAATAACGCCGATACCCTCCATATGACAACGGTCAATAAGAGCCATAAGGTCGCAAGGAGTGCCATAACGAGATGTTGCGGCAAAGTAACCTGTTGTCTGATAGCCCCAGCTCGGGTCATACGGATATTCCATAAGCGGCATAAGCTGAACATGAGTGTAGTTCATTTCCTTTAAATAAGGAATAAGCTCATCTGCCATTTTCTGATAGTTAAAGTAATTGCCGTCAGGATATTTTTTCCACGAGCCTGCGTGAATTTCATATATATTCATCGGCTTGTCGGGTGAAGATGTATTCTGACGATTTTCCATCCAATAGCTGTCATGCCATACATATTGATTTGTATTAAATACCATAGAGGCATTTTCGGGTCTTGTCTGACAATGAAAAGCAAACGGATCCGATTTTAAAATGTTTGTGTGGTCAACGGTTTCTATACAGAATTTATATACGGCAAATTCATTGAGATTTTCAATGAACAGCTCCCATACACCGCCGCCGATTTTATACATATAATTAGCTTGTTGATTCCAGTTGTTAAAATCGCCCACAACAGAAACTGTAATTGCGTTTGGCGCCCATACTCTGAACATTACGCCGTTTCTGCCGTCTAAATTCATAAAATGAGCGCCGAGAAAATCGTAAGCACGAACAGCGTCACCGTCAGAAAACAGTCGCAGCGGAGAACGCTCATCATTAAAGACATACTTCATATATTCAACTCCTTGTTATGACTGCCTATTACCCTGATTGCAGTCAACAATTCCGCAGGTGCGGATTGCGTGATTATCACTGTTAATTATTAAAACTCCTGTAAAAGAATACCTTTTAAAACTACTTCTATATTCCTATAATATATAATACCAAATAAATATGTTGTTTTCAAGCAAATTTGAAAATTTTTACACAATATTTTCGTGTAAATTTTATAAATAACCTTTCAAAATTCCCATATGGAACATAATTTTACATAAAAATAGTTTTTTTATAAATAATTCAAGTAAATTTTATTAAAATGTAAAAACGGTATCAATTTTATCAGCCTCTCGTGTTATACATAATGATGAAAATGTGCATAGATTTTCTGAAGTAAATATATTGAAAAAGGTATTTACAAATATTATTTTTTATAGTATATTAATACAATAATAGACAATAAAACAACAATAATAAGCAATTTTGTTTATTGCTAATTGAATAAATAGCAGTGAGGTGATACAAATTTGTTTTAGCACAATTGCACACACAATAAAATTAGGAGAGGATATGAAGAATGATAAATAAAAAAATATAAAAATTATAGGTACAATTGTCGGTATAATTGCAATTATTATAATCGGCGTATATATATATAATCAGATAAAAATTTCAAATTATCTTAGTAAACTAACTTATGATATAGTACAGGAATCTTATGATACGTACGGTGATTACTCGAAAAGTAAATATCAGGATATAGTATCGGAAAACATTTATAGCAGTATGAATTATCTTTGCAGTGGTTCCTATGATAATCGAGACGAATTTATCATATATGTATCAAATCAATCTAAAGTAAATACCTTAATTTTTTTCTTAGATACAGCTGAGTCGAAATATACTTATGAGATTAAATTTTCTATAAAAGGTGAGGAGGGCTATAGCTATGGCAAATCTACCTGTACGGTGCAATGGAAATTAGATGATGATAATGTCTGGCGAGTATCAGATTTTGATGATCCTCCGTGATAAAATTATTATTTAGACAAAACCACCTCTGATTGTTATGTTAGGGGTGGTAATTAACAGAAAAACAAAGAGTGTAAAGTGTTCAGTTTTTTAATTACGGTACAAATAACAATTCAATACTACTTGCAAAGTTTCTAATAAACATCGTGCTTTTTTTGATGATTTTATAACTGATAATAATTTGAAATGGTGTGTATAGTTATGCGAAAAATAATAAATAAAAATATTTGCTTTATGGGGATATTAATTACTCTGCTTGAATTAGCTGCATTCTTATCGACACCTTACTCAAAATCGATTTTACCGGTTTATCCTTTAAATAATTTAATATGGTCAATTGTTTTATTTACTGTATTCTTTTTTTCATTCAGTGCATTTGTTATATTTGGCTTTGCTAAGAAAACTTTTTTACTGTATAAAAAGCAAATAGTAATATCTTTTTTTGCTCTTTTATTCATAAGAGTTATACTTGATATTGGCTGTTATATTTTTAAAAGTACAGAGATTAAATCTATATATAGCTTATTAACGGATTGCGTATTTTTTGTAATTATATTCCAAATTATTACATTTGCTTATACCGGCAGAAATTTATTAAAAGATATATATGGTAAAATTAAGGGCAAAGAAAAATCTATAGTAGTTATATTATTATTTTATGTTTTAGTTGTGGCTATAGTTGTTTCTTATTTAGTCTATATATTTATAAATTTGCAAATGTATGCAGAAAAATATACAATTGATTCGTCATTTTATCTTTTTAAAAGTATGAATTATAACTTTAATTCACAGTTGTTAAGAATGTTTACGGCAATCATTTTACAAATACTTCTTGTAATAATACTTAATAATCTATATGCAAATAATTTTGACGCAGATTTATATTGGTCAAAAATATTTTTAAATATTATTGCACGAACAATAGTAGCTTTTATAGCAATATTTGTATTATTGTTTATTAAAATTTGTATCTCAAATGTCGGTACTATTGCAAAAATACCGGAAAGATCATCTGATTGCTACATTGGATTACCGAATTTAATTTCTAATAGCTTTGTTTATAAACAAATATATAGGGTAAATGGTAATTCATCGCAGATATTATCATACGAAAATACAGATGTTAAAATAAAATATCATGACGAAGAATTACTCGATTTTAAGCTAAATAATTTTTTCGATTATGAATACATAAATAAAGAGCAGAATAACATAAATAATTCAAATTCAGGTGCATCAATTAAAATACAAGATCAAGAAGTGGTATTCTTTTCAAATCAATATATAGCTTATGCAAAAAACGATACCACTTATGTCATAGCCTTTGATGATATTAAAAATCAAAATGAGAATGAGGTTATAACAAATTTTTTAGAGTATATGATTACTTGTGGATATTGGGATTACTTTGAGTACGGTTGTGATTATCTTAAAAAGTATGATTCGGATTTTATAAATCCATACATAGAGAGATATGCAAATGGCAATTTTACGGAAGATGAGATTAATGAAAATCGTGAAATCAATACTGAGTATATGACGAATTTTGCTCAAAAAATGCTTGAAATTAAATGAAAAAAGAGATGAATATGTTGGAAGATAAAATTATAGATTTATTATCTAAAAAAACTAAATGTCCTGTTTGCGGAGAAGAATGTATCAGTTGGTATAAAAAAGGGTTTTATACCAATTTTTGGAAAGAAAAAGAATGCCCTAATTGCAAAGCAACTTTAAAACTTAAAGGCAAAATAATATGGGTAAATAGGTTGATTGATCTGTTTTTTTGATATGGTATATTTTCTTGTTTATTAATATACCGCAATTGTGTAGCTTATTATTGCTGTTTTATATTTGCTTCAAATTATTTTGGAAAGTTTTAGTGGTTGGTCCGTTTTCAGAAATAGTTCCATATAACAGTACCCCTCTTGATGATTTATTAAACAGTTTCAGAAAATTAAAAGCACTGGATAAAAAAGGAAAAATAAAGGTTGCAGCGGTAATAACAGCAGTTGTTCTTGCTTTTGTCGGAATTGGGGTTTGTATTAATCATCGGAAAAATATAGAAAATAATCTTACCGACCTAACTTATGACATAGTACAGGAGTCTTGCGATAATTACGGAGATTACTCAAAAAGCAAATATCAGGATATAGTATCGGAGCAAATTTATAAAAATATGAATTATCTGTATGTGGTGAATTGTACAGACAAAAACAATTTAGAAATTGTTGAGTCAAAGTTTACGAGTATTGAACCGCAGATATTGTCTTTAAAATCTGCGGAAGTAAACTATAGCTGTTATGTTAGATATCAACTGAATAATGAGAATGACAGTTATATTGCTAAGGATCTTTCTTATACGGTGCAATGGAAATCGGATGATAATAATGTTTGGCGAGTGTCTGATTTTGACGGGGATTTGTGATAAAAGGAAAACTTAATTTTTAGGTGAATTACAATGAAAATAAAAAAATCTAAAACAAAAATAATCGTATTGTCTGTTTTTTCTGTTTTGGCAATTATAGGATTTTTGGCATATCGTGTTGAGCTTTATCACAGAACAAATGATCCTAATAAGGAAAGAATATTTGAAATAGAGGATTATTCTTATGACAGGAAATTAACACCGTACGGTACCGAAAAAGATCTTCAATATAATTCTGAATCGATTAGGGCATTTATAATACAAAATTGTCCCGATAATGAGGAGAAAACCAAAGCATTAATTTATGAATTTTTAAATACATATAATTACAAAAATGAAATGGAAAACTGCGGTACGGATAAAATTTATATAGATTTTATGAAACCGAGTTGGAGATTTCCTGTGTATTGGACAGAAGAATGGGATATGCAACATACATGGCACAGAGATGGCAGTTATTTGGCTAATTATTATAACAGCAACAGAGTTGCATGGGTTGAATGTGATGTAAACGGTATTTTGGGAGAAAATTATTATTTTGACAAAACCACCTCTGATTATTATGTCAGGGGTGGTAAATACCGATAACAGTCGCTACATTGCTAATCGTTCTAATTGTACGGTACAATGGGTATTGGAAGATAATGTTTGGCGAGTTTCCGGTTATGACGAGCGTTCGTGATTCAGAAAAGCAGAGATTAAAAATTTTTCTTGCTTTAGGCTTGAACGAAAAAATATAAGAATGAGGGAGAATAATATGAACAGTAAATTGAAAAAATGCTTACCTTTTATAATTGTGGTTGCACTCGAATTAATATCGCTGATTTTTTATAATGAGGAACATAGCTTTTTGCAGATGAAGTGCATAGGAATACTTGCTATGGGAGGATTCAAATTTGCAATACCAATGCTAATATTTAATGCGGCTTTTGTGTTTGTGTATCTGCTGGCATATAATTATGTGGTGATATTGGTTACCGATACACAATTTATGGCGAAAAAGGTGTTTAAAAATATCGGTATTTTGTTTGCCGTAAGAACAGGTTTTGATATTTTATATTATTTGCTTAACGCATCAGTGACAAATTTAAGTGAAACCTACATTGATTTTTCGTATTTAATAAATTCATCGTTTGCGGTTGTTATGTTTGTGGTAATACTAAAAAATTGTGCAAACATATCATTAAAGGAGATTAAAACCAATGTCAAGGCGAGAAAAAGTGCAATATTTTTTGCTGTAATATTTCTGATTACAAATATTATCTTCTTTGTGTATTCTATTATTATGATAGGCCTTGCTTTGAAGAATTATGAAATTTTTGATAATATGATGTCAGTAAATAATTTTATGTATAATTTTATATCTTATTCGTTCTATGTTATCAGTGCGGTTTCATTGACATTACTCGGTGTTTTGTTTATTAACTTTGTAAAAAAAGTTAGTAATAAAGAAAATGTAAACGCTATGGTTTAGCTTGGAATAATTAAAATTCAGGTCACTTTTTTGTGATTTGCGTGTTAAAAAGAGAATAATTAAGTAATACTCCGCCACTTTACAACGATGGCGGAGTATCTTTGTTGAACGGCTTAAAAAATATTTTTCTTGATTCTGTCTAATGCGCCTTTTTCTATTCTGCTGACTTGTGCCTGTGAAATGCCTATTTCGCTTGCAACCTCCATTTGCGTTTTGCCTCGGAAAAACCGCATTGTCAATATCCTTTTTTCACGGTCGGAAAGGTTTGCGATTGCTTCTTTTACCGCAATTTCTTCAAGCCAGGTTGTGTCGTCGTTTTTGTCACCAATTTGGTCCATAACATAAATGGTGTCACTGCCATCCGAAAAAACAGGCTCGTACAATGAAACGGGTTCAATTATTGCCTCGAGTGCAAGCACAACATCGTGCTTTGGCACTCCCATTATTTTGGCAATTTCTTCAACTGTCGGCTCTCGGTTTTCTTTATTGGTGAGCTGTTCTTTGATTTGCATAGCCTTATAGGCGGTGTCACGCATGGAGCGTGATACTCTGATAGCGTTATTATCTCGCAGGTATCTTCGTACCTCGCCGATAATCATAGGTACTCCGTAGGTGCTGAAACGCACATCGAGTGACGGGTCGAAATTATCAATTGCCTTGATAAGCCCGATTACCCCCACTTGAAATAAATCATCGGGATTTTCACCACGGTTTGTAAAGCGCTGAATTACCGACAGCACAAGTCGCAGATTTCCGTTAATCATTGCGTCCCTTGCTTTTTTACGCTCTTGTTCACTGCCGTTCTTTATTGTGTTGAGCAGTGCTTTCTTTTCTTTTTCACTTAGGACTTTAAGCTTAGATGTGTTTACTCCGCAAATTTCAACTTTACCGTACTGCAAAAAATTACCCCCAAGCAAATTCTTTACAGTAAGTATTGCCAAAATAGGGGAGATTAATACAGTGAGAAATGCAACTTAGAAAAATAAAAATAAAAAATTCAGGTCAGGCCTTTGAACGGTAGGGTAACAAAGGTTGAATAATAACAAGTTTTAACTTCGGGACGAAAACTTTGATTTTTGCTTTTCTCCGTTTCACGACCAAAATCAGCAAAAAAAGAGATACCCCGAAAGGTATCTCTTGATTTGATTATTTTGCGTAGTTGACAGCTCGGCTCTCTCTTATGATATTAACCTTAATCTGTCCCGGATATTCAAGCTCTTCTTCAATCTTCTTACAGATTTCTCTTGCAAGTGGGAGCATACGCTCGTCATTTACAACCTCAGGCTTAACCATAATACGAACCTCTCGGCCTGCCTGAATAGCATATGAGCTTTCAACACCCTCAAATGAAGATGCAACTTCTTCAAGCTTTTCAAGACGCTTGATGTAGTTTTCTACATTTTCTCTTCTTGCACCCGGTCTTGCGGCAGAGAGTGCGTCGGCAGCCTGTACAAGACAAGCTACAACTGTCTTTGCCTCAACATCACCGTGGTGTGCCTGAATTGCATGAATAACAGCATCATGCTCTTTGTATTTTCTCGCCAAATCTACACCGATTTGAACATGAGTACCCTCAACCTCGTGGTCAATGGATTTACCGATATCGTGTAAAAGTCCTGCACGCTTTGCAATGGTTGGATCCATACCAAGCTCGCTTGCCATCATACCTGCAAGGTATGAAACCTCAAGTGAATGGTTAAGTACATTCTGACCGTAGCTGGTACGATAACGAAGTCTGCCGAGTAACCTGACAAGCTCCGGATGAATGTTGTGTACACCTGCCTCAAGCACTGCTCTTTCGCCGTCGTGCTTGATTGTAGCGTCAACCTCACGCCTTGCTTTTTCAACCATTTCTTCGATTCTTGCCGGATGAATACGACCGTCTGAAATAAGTTTTTCAAGAGCAATTCTTGCAACTTCTCTTCTTACAGGCTCAAAGCTTGAAAGAGTGATTGCCTCAGGTGTATCGTCAATGATAAGATCAACACCTGTGAGCGTTTCAATGGCTCTGATGTTTCTGCCCTCACGACCGATAATTCTGCCCTTCATTTCGTCATTCGGAAGAGGAACTACGGAAATTGTAGCCTCTGCAACCTGCTCTGCGGCAAGTCGCTGAATTGCAAGAGAAATAATGTTTCTTGCTTTTTCGTCCGCCTCATCCTTAAGCTGCTCCGTATATTCCATAATCTTAACGGATTTCTCATGAGCAAGCTCGTCCTCAAGCTGTGAAAGCAGGTAACTCTTTGCCTGCTCGGCTGTATAGCCGGAAATTTTCTCAAGCATTTCAAACTGACTTTTCTTGAGTGTTTCGATTTCCTCAAGCTTTGCATCAGCGTCTTTTAACTTACGAGAAAGCTTTTCGTCCTTAAGCTCCATGTTGTCAAGCTTTTTGTCGAGGGTTTCTTCCTTTTGCTGAATGCGTCTTTCCTGGCGTTGAACTTCTTTGCGGCGGTCGGCAATCTCTTTTTCGCTCTCGGTTCTGAAACGGTGAACCTCGTCCTTGCCTTCTAAAACAACCTCTTTCTTTTTGGCTTCGGCTGTTTTCATAGCTTCCGACACGATTTTTCTTGCCTCTTCTTCTGCACTTCCGATTTCCTTTTCGGCAACATTTTTACGATAGCTTATACCTGCAAAAATGCCTATGCCCGCACCGAGAAGCAACGCAACAATAATTAATATTATTGCTAATAACGACATTCTGACACCTCCTTGTTTGATTTTTAATTAGATAAAAGTTTAAGTTCAATCAAACAGCCTTGTCGGTGCCGTTAGTAAAGATATTCAATTTTCATTTTTATAAAAATAATTTAATTTTAATATTTTTTATATGCTGTGGTTTGCAACAAAGGTATATTATAACGATTAATAAGTTATAAAAACTAAATAAAAAATATCTATAAATAACGGCTCTGAACGAGTCTGATTAATAAAAAATAGGTAAATTTGCATTAATCCTATTTAACCGCACTAACGGTATTATAAGTATTTTATCCTAATTTAATAAAAATGTCAAGAATATTAATGGCAATTTTGCAAATAAATAATTAAAAAGTGAAATATTCACAGGACAATTTGACAATAGCGTTCGTCAAATTGCAGTAAAAGATGCAGAAATTTTGTAAAATTTTCGTTTTTATGTAAAATTCATAAGAAATTTGTTAAAATTTTATCAAACACTTGAATAACGGCAAAAAATGTAATATAATTAAACTACCTTATAAATTAGGAGGAATTTAAAATGTCAGTAAAAGTTGCAATTAACGGTTTCGGCCGTATCGGTCGTCTTGCATTCAGACAGATGTTTGGTGCAGAGGGCTATGAGGTAGTTGCTATCAACGATCTTACAAAACCATCAATGCTCGCAGATCTTCTCAAGTATGATACAGCACAGGGCGGTTACTGCGGTAAAATCGGTGAGAACCTTCACACAGTAGAGGCTGATGACGAGAACAACACAATCACAGTTGACGGCAAGACTCTTACAATCTATGCTAAGGCTAACGCTGCTGAACTCCCATGGGGCGAGATCGGCGTAGACGTAGTTCTTGAGTGCACAGGTTTCTACACATCAAAGGCAAAGAGCCAGGCTCACATTGATGCCGGCGCTAAGAAGGTTGTTATTTCTGCTCCTGCAGGCAACGATCTTAAGACAATCGTTTACAGCGTAAACGAGGGTACACTTACAGCTGATGATACAATCATTTCTGCTGCTTCATGTACAACAAACTGCCTCGCTCCTATGGCTAACACACTTAACAAGTATGCTGAGATCCAGAGCGGTATCATGTCAACAATCCACGCTTACACAGGCGATCAGATGATCCTCGACGGTCCTCACAGAAAGGGTGACCTCAGAAGAGCAAGAGCAGGTGCTGCTAACATCGTTCCTAACTCAACAGGCGCTGCTAAGGCTATCGGTCTTGTTATTCCTGAGCTCAACGGTAAGCTCATCGGTTCTGCACAGCGTGTTCCTGTTCCAACAGGTTCAACAACAATTCTTACAGCTGTTGTTAAGGGTAAGGATGTAACAGTTGAGGGCATTAACGCTGCTATGAAGGCTGCTGCTTCTGAGTCATTCGGTTACAACGAAGATCCAATCGTTTCTTCAGATGTTATCGGTATGAGATTTGGTTCACTCTTCGATGCTACTCAGACAATGGTATCAAAGATTGCTGACGATCTCTATGAGGTACAGGTTGTTTCTTGGTATGACAACGAGAACTCATACACAAGCCAGATGGTTAGAACAATTAAGTACTTTGCTGAATTAGGCTAATCTTAACCTATAATTTATCAGGTATAAACTTTAAGCTGTCTCTTTTGAGGCAGCTTTTTGTTTTTATAAAAATTTTTCTGTTGATATTTACTTTTATACTTTTGTATGTTAAAATTTTAGTGTATAAAAATATTTGCAATGTTTTGCAAAGGAGAACCGAAATTATGAACACTAAGTTAAAAAACAGTGATACTGATTTTCTCTTTAAAGCAATTCTTTCTCTTGAAAACGAAGAGGAGTGTTATCGCTTTTTTGAAGATTTATGCACAAGTCCTGAACTTAAGGCTATGTCACAAAGACTTGTTGTAGCAAAAATGCTTACAGAAAAAAAGGTTTATTCTGAAATTGTAAAAGAAACGGGTGCGTCAACCGCAACAATCAGTCGTGTAAAGCGTGCTCTTTTTGATAACGATACCTACGGTTACACACTTGTACTCGATAAAATCGCCAAAGAGGAAAACAAATGAGTTACAATGTTTTTGCCGATTATTATGATGTATTAATGCAAAATGTCGGCTACAAAGAGCGAAGCGACTACATTTGTGAGCTTATGAAAAGACATAATCACGAATTTGGCATTACACTTGACCTTGCCTGCGGTACGGGCAGTCTTACTACGGAGTTGGCACTTAAGGGCATAGATGTTTACGGAATTGACGCAAGTGCGGAAATGCTTAGCGAGGCAATGCAAAAGTCGAGCGAAAAAGGGCTTAATATTCTGTATTTAAGGCAAAAAATGCAGAGCCTTAATCTTTACGGCACAATTGACACTTGTATATGCACACTTGACAGCATAAATCATATTACTAATGAAAAGGATGTTGCAAAGGCTTTTGAGCGTGTCGCTTTCTTTATGAACCAAGACGGTGTATTTATGTTTGATGTCAATACCGTTTATAAGCACGAACAGGTGCTTGCGAACAATACCTTTGTGTACGAAACCGACAAGGTCTTTTGCGTGTGGCAGAATACCTTGCAGGAAAATTGCGTTACAGATATTGACCTTGACTTTTTTGAGGAAGAAAACGGAGTTTATTACCGCACGAGCGAGAGCTTTTCAGAGCGTGGCTATTCAAGAGAAAAGCTGACGGAAATGCTTGTAAATGCGGGTTTTGAACTTGAGGCTGTATACGGAGATATGAGCTTTGACGAGCCGAAAGAGGACGAGCAAAGGCTTGTTTTTGTGGCAAGAATGAAAAATCCAATCAATAAGGAATGTTAGCAGGAGAATAATATGGATAAAATTATAAGATGTATAACATCGGACGGCGCAGTAATGGCATCGGCTATTGATGCGTCAGATATTGTATTTAAGGCGCAGAAAATTCATGGACTTTCAAGAAGTGCTACTGCGGCACTCGGCAGACTTTTGTGCGCAACCTCTATGATGGGCGCAATGCTCAAGCAAAAGGACGCATCTATTAACCTCAGAGTATCGGGTGATGGCGAGCTTGGCCCCGTAATAGCGGTTGCGGACAGTAAGGGTAATGTTCGTGGATATGTAGGAAACGCAAATTGCCCTACCGAATATTATAACAACGGCAAAATCAATGTTTCAAAAGCAGTAGGTAAAAACGGTGTGCTTAATGTAATGCGTGATTACGGTTCAGGCGACCCGTATATCGGTCAGGTTGAGCTTGTAAGCGGAGAGATTGCCGAGGATATTACCAATTATTTTGCAACAAGTGAGCAGATTCCCACAGTTTGTGCGCTTGGCGTTCTTATTAATAAAGAGGACGGCGAGGTAATGCTTGCAGGCGGATTGCTTATTCAGCTTTTGCCGGGTGCTTTTGAAGATACAATTGAAAAACTTGAAAAGAATCTCGAAACTCTCGAGCCTGTTACAACTATGCTTGCAAAGGGTATGAGTATTCTCGATATTTGTAAAACTGCGCTTGCAGGATTTGAGGTTGAAGTGCTTGACGAGTATCCTGTAAAATATGTATGTACCTGTTCAAGAGAAAAGCTCGAAAGACTTTTTTGCACAATGAGCGATGAAGAAATCCGTGATATGCCGGACGAAAACGGCAGGGTAGTAGCTAACTGCCATTTTTGCAATAAAAAGTATATTTTTAATAAAGAAGATCTCGAAAAGATTATCAAAGAGAAAAACTCAAAAGATAATAATACTGAAAAGAAAAAAACTTAATACGGATTTGTCATAAAATATCGTGTTGCTTTACTTTTGTAAAGTTTTTTTGAAAAAATTTCAAAAAAGTGTTGACATTTAGGCGGTTATGGTGTATTATAATACCTGTCGCTGAGATACACGGCAAACGAAAGCAAAGCGACAAAGGCAATGGGAGCATAGCTCAGCTGGGAGAGCATCTGCCTTACAAGCAGAGGGTCATAGG
>ERZ840371.1629-NODE-1629-length-22314-cov-3.172335_pt1 | contig 22314 bp, 22 predicted proteins | sample MGYA00519937_ERZ840371 | MGnify/ENA primary metagenome ERZ840371 (study PRJEB31850, sample SAMEA3708873) | human gut metagenome | biome: human gut; feature: human-associated habitat; material: faeces | place: China | collected 2014 ... | reverse complement strand
AAAAGCATAATCTTAAAAGCCAAAACAGATTGTTATAATGGATAAAATATCACCTAAATATCAAATGAGGATTGTACAAAACATCAATGACAAACTTTTATCACTTTTAATGAATGGACAAATAACAATAGAATAAAAAATGTCTCGCATACTCTACAAATATTTAGATATAGTTGGCGCAAAGTGTATGATAGAAAACCAGAATCTTCAATTTACTAATGCGTCTCAACTGAACGATCCTTTCGATTGTCATCCTAAATTAATTGACTATTCGAACGTTCCTGATATAAAACTTCAAGGATGGATACCAAAGGAATGGTGGATAGAAAAAGAAGAAAACGATGCTCTAAATCTACGCAATGATACATGGTTGTGTAGTTTGTCTAAAGTCAATAATTCATTACTTATGTGGAGTCATTATTGCTATAATCACAAAGGTGTTTGTATAGGACTTGACATAGACAAAGTGTTGGAATCTGTTCCGCCAATGTTTGGTACAATATATCTTGAACCGCTTGTTATCGATGTTCAATATCAGGATATAATAGAGCGTCCAAACGCATATAATAACGCAAATAATAGATACAGCTACCAATGGGGAACAAAGGCAAAGGATTGGGAGTATGAACAGGAAGTTAGATTAGTCATGCCAAAACCAGGTTCTATGTATGCCGCATTTACTCCGAAACAGGCAAAGTTGAAAAAGGAAACATGGGATTGGCGTGAAATACACCATTATTTACCGTTGAAAAAAGAATGTTTTGAATCTATCTATTTTGGAATCAATATAGAACAAAAAGATAAAGAAAAATTTATTGAATATGCTCAAAAGAAGCTAAACCCACAAATAAAGTTATACCAAATGACAGTGGATGAGAATGCTTTTAGATTACGAACAATTATCATTTGAATGGTAAAGTGTCGGTAATTTCTGATTTATCACATATAATAGGAACATCAAAAATTGAGTTTGCAATATCCTCAATTATTAACAAGAAAATAAATAGAAACGATGAGTAACGGAATACAGTTTTTGCTATATAGTCTCCCTGATGAACAGGGAAAGGTTCAGGTCGTTATTAAAGACGAGACCATTTGGTGTACGCAAAAGGCAATGGCGCAGTTGTTTGGTATAGATAAATCGGGTATTAGTCGGCATATAACAAATATATTTAAGGATGATGAACTTCAACAAGATACGACAGTTGCAAAAATTGCAACTGTCGTAAACCGGGGTATAAGAGGTGAGGTTGAAGAGTTTGTCGATTTCTATAATCTTGATATGATTATTTCCGTTGGCTATCGCGTCTCTTCGCCTAAAGCAACAAAGTTTCGCCAATGGTCAACCAAGATACTAAACGAGTATATCAAGAAAGGATTTGTCCTTGATGACGACCGCTTAAAGCAGGGAACGGCGGTATTCGGTAAAGATTATTTCCGTGAACTGCTGGAAAGGGTGCGTTCTATCCGTACCAGTGAACGGCGCATCTGGCAGCAAATTACCGACATATACGCAGAATGTAGTGTTGACTATGACAAGAACTCGCCCACAACACATGATTTCTATGCAATGATACAAAACCGTTTTCATTATGCCATTACAGGGCAGACGGCTGCTGAAATTATCTATACAAAGGCAGACCACAGCAAAGAAAACATGGGGTTGACAACATGGAAGAATGCTCCTGACGGGCGTATATTGAAATCTGATGTGTCAATCGCAAAGAACTATTTGCAGGAAAATGAGATACGCAGGCTGGAACGTGCTGTTACTGGCTTCTTTGATTACATAGAAGATCTTATTGAGCGTGAGAACACGTTCAATATGTCCCAATTTTCGGAGAGCGTCAATGAGTTCCTCACATTCCGCCGCTATCAGATATTACCTGACAAAGGGTGCATCTCTGCGGCACAAGCTAAGGCAAAGGCAGAAGACGAATATGATGTTTTCAATAAAACTCAACGGATAGACTCTGACTTCGACAAACAAATTAGGGGAATGTTGGATAATAAGCATTGACGCAATGACAGATTATGCTGTTTGTTTCGTTTTTGTTGGCTTATAATATATATATTATTTAACTTTGCAGGAGTTACGGCGCGGACGGATGCCGTTCTTTTATTAAGGAGATGCAATCATGATACTTATAGCAGACAGCGGAAGCACAAAGACAGACTGGTGTCTGGCGGATGACAGAGGGATGTTGTGGAGACATTCCACGCAGGGCATAAATCCTATAGTGCAGGGTGTGGACGTGGCGGAACGTGTGCTCATGTCAGAACTTGTTCCTGAAATGGCGCATGCCTCGGACATTACGGACATTTATTTCTATGGAGCAGGATGCCGCGATGATATGATTGGCGTGGTGGAAAGGCTGTTGCATAAGGTCTTTCCAGTTGCCGTAACTATTTGTGTGCATAGCGACCTGCTTGCCGCAGCACGTGCGCTCTGCGGTAAGGATGAGGGCATAGCCTGTATATTGGGCACCGGTGCAAACTCATGTCTTTATGACGGCGAACGTATAACGGCAAATACTCCCGCCCTCGGATATATTCTCGGCGACGAAGGAAGTGGTGCCGTGCTTGGAAAGCTGTTTGTAAACGCCCTGTTCAAAGGACGCCTGTCTGAAAATGTCCGTAAGGCTTTTGAGGCAGAGACACATCTCACAATGTCTGATATTATAAATAAGGTGTACCGCATGTCCATGCCCAACCGGTTTCTTGCAAGTCTCTCCCTCTTTATCTCCCGGCATCTTGACGAACCGGACCTGCATCGTCTTGTCGTAGACAACTTCCGCAGTTTCTTAGTCCGAAACGTCCGTCCCTATAATCGTCCCGACCTTCCTGTCAACGCTATAGGCAGCATGGCTTATCACTACCGCGAATGTCTTGAAGAGGCAGCGCGTGCGGAGGGCATGAGGATTGGAACGGTGATGAAAAGCCCTATGGAAGGACTTGTGGCGTTTCATGTCTGATATTTAGGATGCAGGCTGTAAAATTAGAAATCAGTTATGTTTTTTACCAGAAAGTAAAGAAGGTATCATTTTAATGATTATATTTGTAATATAAAAACATAACTACTATGGAAGATACAAGGAATGTGGTGTTTATTGTTTGCTCCATGTAAAATAAACAGTCTGCCATGAAGAACAAATATCTGCAATTACCATATATACTGACAATATATCTGTTTATTTGCATAACAGTAGTTTATGCCAATGAACAAAGTATACATCCGTATGCCAACGGTGACGGACATACACCGGGGACTATTGGTAATGATTTTGGATATACAAGACAGCCCGACATATCAACATCGGAAAATAATCCTGTCATCGGTTCAAACGGTACATTTAACGTATCACAGACAGGTGCGGCAACATATACTTATAACATTGCCGTACCGCAAGGCATTGGAGGCATGCAACCCTCATTGTCCGTAGTATACAACAGTCAGGGCAGTAATGGTGTTAGTTTCTCAGGCTGGAATGCAACTGCCTCATACAATGGCTGGGGCTTGGGATTTGGCAAAACATATTATAGTGAAGAGGTTGTGAGAGGCAACATTCTTGGCAAGCAGACTGTGGGAACAATAAGCGCACTGTTTCCTGGAGGTTCTTTCAGATTGTCTAATGACATGTTTGGCAAAAAGCACTTTGACCGTTGGCGTACAAGTGCTGCAGAACTGTCAATAGGAAGATTCAGCATTGGAACTTATGTCACAACAAATTGGGGAGCACAAGATTCTAAAAAATTGGGAAATAAGGAACTAACGTATAATGGAGTAGATCCATTATTAGGAACAAATAAAAAGAAAGAAGCTTGGAGTGAAGGAAATATATATTCTGCCCCCTTTTGGATAGGATATAATAACAATGGTAATATGTATCGTATTGGCTATAGTCATCAGTATGTACAAAGCTTGACCCAGAATGCGGTACACAAATATCTTGTTAAGACCCCTTTCTTTTTAGGAACGAATAATTTCTACAAAGGAATGTTTTCATATAGCGGATATAATAATCCATTAAGTCTTTGGTAATAGTATGAATAACGGGTGTTCTAAAAATGTTAAACCGAGCATTAGATTATATTTTGAATTATCTTTTGTTCCTTGAGCATTTTTTGAACATCATCATATAAGAAAAAGAAATGAAAAAATTAATACATATATTGACATATCTTCTGATTATAATTGTTTTGAACGGCTGCATCAGTCTGTTGTTTAATCCTTATTGTTTTCCTCTCAAGGAACAGGAAATGTTTGAAGTGAAAAGTACAGGACTGTCATCCCAATTGAATATTAACGGATATTTTGTAAAAGAGAATTACATTGATAGCGTTTGGGGTGACCAACGTATGTTAGAACACAATTTACTTTTTTATGAAGATGGGACATTTATCCGTTTTGGATTTAAAAGAGAGGTCTTAGACACCCTTCAGAATATGGCAAACATAAAGCTGTTGCAAAATATTGATACATGGAACAGTTGGGGGGCAGTTCATGGATTTTATTCATTGAAGAATGATACCATTGTCACGAAAGATTTTGAGTATATGCAATTTGCTTGGAGAATGCAACTCATGGAATTTAAAATCATTGATAATAATACTATCAAATTTATAAAGAGAAAAAATTATTATGGAGCTGTTTCCGAGTGGGATGCAAGCAGAATAACAGAGGACAATGTGGCAAACAAGAATAAATATATATATCATTTTTATCCGGCAACAGAACTTCCGCCATCAGACTTCTCATTTATCAAACAAAAGAAATGGTTCTGGAAAAACAAGGAGGACTGGAAGGCTCATAAGAAATTGATAAAACAGAAAAAGAAAGAGTTGAAGCTGCAGAATAAAAACAAAAACATATTTAATTGATGTATGAATATAAATAAGAAAACAGCTAACCTGTCAGAGGCGACTTTCGTAATCCTTTGTCTATTATCGTCTTGTATACCAGGGTTTGACACAATGATTGTTGCAACCTTCAAAAATTGCACTAATGATACATTATTCATTGGGGCGTCTCACTATAATAATATTGATAGTGTGAAATTACTTGTACAGCCGGCATATGTTTTATCTGTCAACGATATCGACACTGCTAATGTTTCTCTGTGGAAAGGGGGATTTGCCAATAGCGATTCTTTTGTATATCCTGATTCGACTTGTGCAATAAATGCTGAATACTTGTTCGGCAAGTGTGACACCTGTTATTTCTTCTTGGTAAGATGGAAAGATGCGAAGAGATATTCATGGGACGAAATACATAAACAGGAAATATTCCGTAAATGGATTGTAATAAGAAACGCGGAAGGCAAATTTGACATGAATATAAAATGAAAGGATATATTTTCTTGATTACGATAAGTTTAACAGTGGGGCTTTTTTATTCAGGCTCTAAAAACACTTTCACATTATGGAACTACTAAAAAACATACAGCAATAATATTATTGTCGTCATTGACAATGTTATTAATAAATTGCGTTCCTGTATTTTATCTAAATAATAAGATTTTTAAAGATAATAAGAAAAATATAAAGACTCTTTCAGACATAAAGTGGACAGGAACAAAAACCGGCATTGAAAATAAGATTGGAATTTGATACGAATTCAGAGCCATTGAAAGTATACCAACATGATACAATTGTGAAATATAGATTTTATTATTCAGACATAATGCCGTCATCCAAAAATAAAATGCAAATGAAGAAGTGGATGTGGACAGATGTAGATGTTTGAAAGAAGTGGAAATTTAAACAGAAGTATTAAAGAATAAATATGGGGCAGCGTTTCACTGGTGTTTGTGTTTAAATGCCCGGTGAGTATATGAGTAAGTTTCCAACATGCCGACTTCTGGAGAATTTGTCTGGAGTGTGTACCCTTTGTGGAGCGTTGCAACGTTTCACACCTTCGTGCAGTTTGCCATGATGACCGCCGTGGAATTATAAGTTATTGATATCCAGTCATTATGGTATTATAAACCACAGCTTCATGCCACGTAAACCATTGCTTTACGCCACGTAAACCTATGAGTTATGCCCATATTCTTATGGTATGGACAAGACGCCTCAGAGACTTACGCCTCCACACGACAATAAGGACAAAGAGCAGATTCATCCGAAATTCGGAGTGATACAACACTGATTGAAACCTTGCGCACCATCCTGCAGGCCTTCAGCCCGCAGGATGGAATGACTTTGTATCACTCCAAAATTCGGATGAACCTTTCATTTTAATGGTAATGATGTGGAAATATTGAAAGCAAACGGCAGATAAATCAAAAAACAAAGAAACTTACAATGTTAATAATGCCTTATTTACAATAAAATGTGTACCTTTGCACTCGTTTTTAGAGAAGTCTAAATATCATCATACAATATATATATGTATTTTATCTTGTTAATTACCGTTTTGATTACGGCTATCGTATTGGTAGCGGCAGCCTATGTTATTGCTAAAATCATAGGTCCGCGCTCATATAATAAGGTAAAAGGCGAGCCTTTCGAGTGTGGTATTCCTACACGCGGCTCATCGTGGATACCTGTGCATGTGGGCTATTACCTTTTTGCGATACTGTTTCTCATGTTTGATGTGGAAACCGTTTTCCTCTATCCATGGGCTGTAGTAGTTAAGGAATTTGGTGCAATGGCTCTTGCCAGCATCGGGTTCTTCTTGTTGGTACTGGTGTTTGGCCTTGCATACGCATGGCGGAAAGGAGCATTGGAATGGAAATAAAGAAGCCGTCAATCAAAAGTATTCCTTACGGGGAGTTTAAGGACAATGAGAGTCTTGAGGAATTAGTAAAGGAACTGAATGATAACGGCGTGAACGTTATTACCGGTTCTTTGGACCAGCTTGTAAACTGGGGACGAAGCAACTCGCTGTGGTCTCTTACGTTTGCCACAAGCTGTTGCGGTATCGAATTCATGGCTGTGGGGTGCGCGCGTTACGACTTTGCACGTTTTGGCTTTGAAGTTTGCCGCAACTCACCTCGTCAGGCAGACCTTATAATGTGTGCCGGAACGATTACGCACAAGATGGCACCAGTGTTCAAACGCCTTTACGACCAGATGGCTGAACCAAAGTATGTGGTTGCCGTTGGCGGATGCGCCATAAGCGGAGGCCCCTTTAAGAGCAGCTATCATGTAGTTAAGGGCATCGGTGAGATTGTGCCGGTTGACGTTTATGTGCCGGGATGCCCGCCGCGTCCAGAGGCTATACTCTACGGAATGATGCAGTTGCAGCGTAAGATTAAGGTTCAGAAGTTCTTCGGCGGGGCGAACCGCAAGGAAAAGAAACCTATCATTGTGACCGATGTTCCCAAGGATTTTAACAAATAATGGAGGCGAGACATGAAATTAGAGCATAAAGTATTTGATTTGAAAGATTTCGCTGCGGAGATGGCGAAGCTTAAGACTGAGAAACATTTCGACTTCCTTGTTACTGTCGTTGGAGAAGACTTCGGTGAAGAGGGGCTTGGATGTATCTATATATTGGAGAACACAGCCACACATGAGCGTATGTCTGTGAAGGTCGTTGCCTCCGACCGTGACAAGGCATATATTCCGACTGTGAGCCATTTGTGGAAAGGTGCAGAGATGCTTGAACGTGAAGTTTACGACTTCTACGGCATAATATTCCTCGGCAACAAAGACATGCGCCGCCTGTATCTGCGTTCAGACTTTAAGGGATATCCTTTCCGTAAGGACTTCAAAGCGGAAGAAGGCTATTCTTTGGAAGACGACAACGAACCCGACTTCACGGTGGAATACAGCCTGAAGCCGGACGGTACGTTGGTGGCAACACAACATAAGTTGTTCACGGATGACGACTACGTAATAAATATCGGTCCGCAGCACCCGGCAACACACGGCGTGCTCCGTTTGCAGACTATTCTCGACGGTGAGACAATACGCAAGATTTACCCTCACTGCGGGTACATTCACCGCGGTGTGGAGAAGATGTGCGAGGAATATACATATCCTCAGACACTTGCGCTGACCGACCGTCTGGACTATCTGAGCGCGATGATGAACCGCCACGCGCTGTGCTCCGTGATAGAAGAGGCTATGGGCGTGGAGCTTACCGACCGTATCAAGTACATCCGTACGATAATGGATGAGCTTCAGCGTCTCGATTCCCACTTGCTGTTCTACGGGTGCTGTGCGCAGGACCTCGGCGCGCTTACGGCGTTCATCTTCGGTATGCGCGACCGCGAGGCTGTACTCAACTGCATGGAAGAGACAACGGGCGGACGACTCATACAGAACTATTATAGAATAGGTGGCGTGCAGGATGACATTGATGTCAACTTTGTGAAGAATGTAAAGAAGCTCTGCGAATATATCAAGCCTATGTTCAAGGAGTATGACGATGTGTTCACCGGCAACGTCATTCTGCAGAACCGCTTCAAGGGAGTGGGCGTGCTGTCAAGGGAAAATGCCATATCTTACGGCTGTACCGGAGGTACGGGACGTGCCGCAGGCTGGCACAACGATGTGCGCAAGAACCATCCTTACGACATGTACGGTAACGTAGAGTTTGATGAGATTACATATAACGAGGGTGACTGTTTTGCGCGTTACAAGGTGCGTCTTGACGAGATGCGTCAGAGCGTACGCATAATAGAGCAGCTTATCGACAACATCCCGGCGGGCGATTTCTATATAAAGCAGAAACCTATAATACGTGTGCCGGAAGGACAGTGGTATACAAGCTGTGAGGGAAGCCGTGGCGAGATTGGCGTATATCTTGACAGCCGTGGTGACAAGAGTCCTTACCGCTTGAAGTTCCGCCCGATGGGACTCCCGCTGGTGTCAGCTATGGACGAGATTTTGCGCGGTGAGAAGATAGCCGACCTTATCTCTGTGGGTGCAACATTAGATTACGTAATTCCTGATATTGATAGATAAACGGAATGCCGCTGCATGGCTTCACTTGGTTGTTGTGCGGCGGGCAACCTTAAAACATGAAAATATATGTTTGATTTCAGTTTAATAACAACATGGTTTGACTCGTTGCTCCGTGAGACTCTTGGTCTCGGTGACTTCCTGTCAATTCTGATTGAGTGCGTGCTTGTTGGCGTAATAATACTTGCTGCTTATGCCGTCATAGCAATCGTGCTTATATTTATGGAACGTAAGGTTTGTGCTTACTTCCAGTGCCGTCTCGGTCCGATGCGCGTGGGCTTTTGGGGACTGTTGCAGGTTCCTGCCGATGTGTTGAAGATGCTTATCAAGGAGATATTCTTTGTAGACAAGGCCGACAAGTTGCTTTACATCATCGCACCTTTCCTTGTGCTTATAGGGTCGGTGGGTGCTTTTGCTTTTCTTCCGTGGAACAAGGGTGCTGCCGTTCTTGACTTTAATGTGGGTATTTTCCTGCTTACTGCAATATCGAGTATAGGTGTTGTTGGAGTGTTCCTTGCAGGTTGGAGTTCTAACAACAAGTACAGCCTTGTGTCTGCAATGCGTGGCGCCGTGCAGATGATTTCTTATGAAATGTCTTTGTGCCTTTGCCTTATTTCTGCTGTAGTGCTTACTGGCACCATGCAGCTGTCGGGCATTGTCGAGGCTCAAGGTGATGCTTTCGGTTGGCTGATATTCAAGGGACATATACCTGCTATAATAGCATTGGTGGTGTTCCTCATCGCAGGTAATGCTGAAGCAAATCGCGGTCCGTTCGACCTTCCCGAGGCAGAGAGCGAGCTTACGGCGGGTTATCATACGGAATATTCGGGTATGGGCTTTGGATATTTCTACCTTGCCGAATATCTTAACCTCTTTATTATAGCAGGTGTTGCTTCTACTGTATTTCTCGGCGGCTGGATGCCACTGCACATTGGTGTTGCTTCGGTAGATACAGTTCTTGACTATATACCTGGATTTTTCTGGTTTTGTGGCAAGACATTCCTGCTCGTGTGGATACTGCTTTGGATAAAGTGGACATATCCGCGCCTGCGTATCGACCAGATACTGAAACTGGAGTGGAAATATCTTATGCCGCTGGCGCTGATCAATCTTGTGCTTATGACGGTGGTGGTAGCGTTGGAGCTTCATTTTTAAATGATATTGGAAAATGGAAAATAATCAATCATATTTCGGAGGTATAAAGGATGCGGTTAAGTCGCTCCTTACCGGACTGGGGGTTACCTGGCGCGAATATTTCACGCCTAAGGTGACAGAGCAGTATCCTGAAAACCGCAAGACTGTGCTGCATGTTGCAAGCCGCCACCGCGGAAGGCTCATCATGCCGCAGGATGCGGAGGGGAACAACAAGTGTATTGCATGTACGCTTTGTGAGAAGGCATGTCCCAACGGAACTATAACGATAAAGTCGGAAATGGTGGAGGTTGACGGAAAGAAAAAGCGTAAGCTCGTTGACTATCAGTACGACCTCGGTGAGTGTATGTTCTGCCAGCTTTGTGTAAATGTTTGTCCTCAAGACGCCATAAAGTTTGTGAACGAGTTTGAGAACTCCACTTTCAGCAGAGACTCCCTCGTGCTGCACCTTGACAAGGAGAAGTTCGAGCCTGTGCTTCCTGAACTTATAGAAGGTGGTGCTGACATGGAGATAGGTAAATTCAATACAGGTACAAAATAAGGAGGATTACATTATATGGCTAATTTGATAGTATTTGCAGTTCTTGCCGTTGTTATCCTCGGTTCGGCGGTGATGTGTGTCACTACAACGAGGATTATGCGTGCGGCGACATTCTTGCTTTTTGTGCTCTTTGGTGTTGCCGGACTTTATTTCCTGCTTGACTATACGTTCCTTGGCGCAGCACAGATAAGCATATATGCCGGAGGTGTCACGATGATTTACATCTTTGCGATACAGCTTGTAAGCAAGCGTACTCTTCAGGGACTTACAGAGCGTGTCAAGCCCGGACGTTTTGTTTCATACGCGCTTATAACGCTCATAGGTCTGGTTACGGTTGTTGCCGTGTTCCTAAAGAACAAGTTTATAGACATGTCGGCACAGATGGCTGATGTCGAAGTGCCGATGAAAACAGTCGGAACGGCGCTCATGGGGTCGGAGAAATACCAGTATGTACTCCCGTTCGAGTTTATTTCGGTGTTCCTGCTGGCATGTATAATAGGTGGAATAGTAATTTCAAGAAAGGAGTAATATAAGTATGGTACCAGTAGAATGTTTCTTTGTGCTTTCCGCACTGTTGTTCTTTATCGGTGTATTTGGCTTTATAACGCGCCGTAATTTGATAGCCATGCTTATTTCCGTGGAGCTTATTCTCAACTCTGTAGACATAAACTTTGCTGCTTTCAACCGCATTCTTTTCCCAGGTCAGTTTGAAGGTTTCTTCTTCACACTGTTCAGTATTGGTGTAAGTGCGGCAGAATCGGCAGTGGCTATAGCTATTATTATAAATGTTTACCGCAATTACCACAGCGACCAGGTGAACAGTATTGAAAACATGAAAAATTAATTATTGGATTATGGATTATAGTTTTGTATTTTTGATACTTCTGCTGCCTGCTCTCACATTCGTGGTGTTGGGACTTGCCGGCATGAAGATGTCTCATAAGGTTGCAGGGCTTATCGGCACCACTTCGCTTGGTATCGTTACCGTGCTCTCTTATTATACGGCTTTCTGCTATTTCACGGCAGGGCGTGGTGCCGACGGCACCTTTGCCACTTTGGTGCCATACAACTTTACGTGGTTGCCATTGGGCGCGCTTAATTTCGACCTCGGTATATTGCTCGACCCGATATCGGTGATGATGCTCATCGTTATCTCTACGGTCAGCCTTATGGTGCATATCTATTCTTTTGGATACATGCACGGCGAGAAGGGATTTCAGCGTTATTATGCTTTTCTCAGTCTGTTTACGATGTCGATGCTCGGACTTGTTGTTGCTACAAACATCTTCCAGATGTATCTCTTCTGGGAGCTTGTAGGTGTAAGCTCATACCTCCTTATCGGCTTCTACTATCCTCTGCATGCAGCGGTTGCAGCCTCTAAGAAAGCATTTATCGTGACGCGCTTTGCCGATATGTTCTTCCTTATCGGTATATTGCTGTTCGGTTATTATACAAACTCATTCAGTTTCTCGTTCGCAGGAGACATCGTGATGGGTGACGGTGCTGCGCCTTTCATTCCGGTTGATGTTGTCAAGGCTGTTGCAGCCGGCGGCTTCATCATACCTACAGCCCTTGTGCTGATGTTTATCGGCGGCGCAGGTAAGAGTGCCATGTTCCCGTTGCATATATGGTTGCCCGATGCCATGGAAGGTCCTACACCTGTCAGTGCCCTCATTCATGCCGCAACCATGGTTGTTGCCGGTGTGTTCCAGATAGCACGTATGTTCCCGTTGTGGATAGAATACGCTCCGGAGCAGATGAGCATTGTGGTATATGTAGGCGTGTTCACGGCCTTCTATGCAGCAGCTGTTGCATGTGCGCAGAGCGACATCAAGCGTGTTCTTGCATTTTCGACAATATCACAGATTGCATTCATGATGGTGGCTTTGGGTGTTTGCCTGCCCGGTCATGAGGCTGTGCTCGACAATCATGCGCAACTTGGCTATATGGCTTCTATGTTCCACCTGTTCACACATGCCATGTTCAAGGCATGTCTGTTCCTTGGTGCCGGATGTATAATCCATGCCGTACACTCTAATGAGATGTCGGCAATGGGAGGGTTGCGCAAGTACATGCCTGTTACACACATCACGTTCCTTATCTCATGTCTTGCAATATCGGGAATTCCTCCTTTCTCAGGATTTTTCTCAAAAGACGAGATTATAACGGCATGCTTTGCATACAGTCCTGTTGTGGGATGGATTATGACAGGCATTGCTGCGATGACGGCTTTCTATATGTTCCGTCTGTATTACGGTATATTCTGGGGCACGGAAAACAAGGAACTGCATGCACACCATACACCGCATGAAGCACCCCTCACAATGACCGTTCCGCTTATAATCCTTTCTGTGATAACCATTACATGCGGTTGGGCTGTGAACTTCGGCTCATTTGTAAGTGCAAGCGGACAGGATTATCAGATACACCTCGATACGCAGGTTGCTGTTACGTCGTGTGTTATAGCAGTTATCAGCATTGCCCTTGCCACCTATATATATAAAGGTGAAAAGCAGCCTGTTGCCGATATGCTTTACCGCCGTTTCCCGAAACTTCACCGCGCGGCTTACAAGCGCTTCTATATGGACGAGGTCTATATGTTTGTTACACATAAAATCATATTCCGCCTTGTTTCAACTCCCATTGCATGGTTCGACCGTCATGTGGTTGACGGAACGTTCGACTTCCTTGCATGGGGCGCAAACGAAGGTGGCGAGAGCATGCGCGGGTGGCAGAGCGGCGACGTTCGTCATTATGCGGTATGGTTCCTGTCAGGAGCAGTGGCATTAACATTAGTATTACTTTGCATATAATAATAAGATGAGTATATTAAGTTTATTCGTTGTAATTCCCGTACTGATGTTGCTCGGCCTGTGGTTGTCGCGCAATCTTAATCAGGTACGTGGCGTGATGGTGGCAGGTTCCACATGTCTGCTCCTGCTGTCAGTATGGCTTACAGTCACATTTGTACAGATGCGTGGCGCAGGCAACACCGATGCCATGTTGTTTACATATTCAGTTCCATGGTTTAAGCCGTTAAACATTGCTTATTCTGTGGGAGTAGACGGTATATCTGTCGTGATGCTGCTTCTTTCAAGCATCATCGTTTTTACCGGAACTTTTGCTTCATGGCAGTTGAAGCCTATGACAAAAGAGTATTTCCTCTGGTTCACATTGCTTAGCACCGGAGTTTATGGTTTCTTCATAAGCATCGACCTCTTCACTATGTTCGTGTTTTATGAGGTTGCGCTTATCCCGATGTACCTGCTTATCGGTGTATGGGGCAGCGGCAACAAGGAATATGCCGCAATGAAGCTTACATTGATGTTGATGGGAGGTTCGGCTCTTCTTATCCTCGGCATCCTCGGCATCTATTTCTTCAGTGGCGCAGAAACCATGAATGTGCTGGAGATTGCTGCAAAGCACAATATTCCGGTTGAAGTGCAGAAGGTTTTCTTCCCGTTTATCTTTATCGGCTTCGGTGTTCTTGGCGCGCTTTTCCCGTTCCATACTTGGAGCCCCGACGGTCACGCTTCGGCACCTACGGCCGTGTCAATGCTTCATGCCGGTGTGCTTATGAAGCTTGGAGGCTACGGATGTTTCCGTGTTGCAATGTTCCTGTTGCCTGAAGCAGCCCGTGAACTCAGCTGGATATTCCTTATACTTACCACGATATCCGTTGTATATGGTGCCCTTTCAGCATGTGTGCAGACCGACTTGAAGTATATAAACGCCTATTCTTCGGTTTCCCACTGTGGACTGGTGCTCTTCGCCCTGCTCATGATGACACGCACGGCATGTACCGGTGCCATACTGCAGATGCTTTCACACGGACTTATGACAGCTCTCTTCTTTGCCTTGATTGGTATGATTTACGGTCGTACGCACACTCGTGACATACGCAAGCTTGGCGGTTTGATGAAGATTATGCCCTTCTTGAGTGTAGGCTATGTCATAGCCGGTCTTGCAAACCTCGGTCTGCCGGGCTTCTCGGGCTTCATTGCAGAGATGACAATCTTTGTTGGTTCGTTTGAGAATGCCGACACATTCCACCGCACGGCAACAATCATTGCATGTACAAGTATAGTTGTTACGGCAGTTTACATTCTGCGCGTTGTGGGCAAGATTCTTTTCCAGAAGGTTGCCGACCCGCATTATGAAACACTTACCGATGCCACATGGGATGAGCGTTTCTCTGTTTGCTGCCTCATCTTCTGCGTTGCTGGTCTTGGACTTGCGCCGCTGTGGGCAAGCAATGTCATCGGCGATGCTGTCGGACCGATACTCCAGAACATCCTGTAACGGTTAATGAGTTAAATACAGACTGCATAATATAATTTAATTTTTCAACAATGAATTACAGTCAATTCCTAAATATGATTCCCGAGGCCACGCTTATGGCTGTCCTTGTTATCGTTTTTGTAGCCGACTTCGTTTCGGCAGGCAGGAAAGAACGCAGGTGGTTCAATCCGCTTGTATGCCTCCTCATGCTCGCACAGGTGCTTGTAAGCTTTGTGCAGACCGATGCAGTGTCGGCATTTGGCGGAATGTATGTTACATCGCCTTCTGCCAATGTCATGAAGACAATCCTTGCCGCCGGCACTCTTATTGTATTGATACAGAGCCGCAACTGGCTCAGCCGTCCAGATACAAGCTTCAAGGAGGGAGAGTTTTATGAGCTGGTGGTTTCTACACTGCTTGGTATGAACATGATGATGTCTGCCGGACACTTCCTGCTATTCTTCATAGGTCTTGAAATGGCATCGGTGCCGATGGCATGCCTTGTGGCACTCGACAAGTACCGTCACCATTCGGCAGAGGCTGCTGCCAAGTTCATCCTTACTGCCACGTTCTCGAGCGGCGTGATGCTTTATGGCATATCGTTCCTTTACGGTTCGGTGGGCACACTCTATTTTGACGATGTTGCCAAACTGCTTGCAGCAGGAACCGGCAACCTTACGATGTGCATCATGGGCATGGTGTTCTTCTTCAGCGGGTTGGGCTTCAAGATTTCGCTTGTGCCTTTCCACTTCTGGACAGCAGACACCTATCAGGGAGCACCTACAACCGTAACTGGTTATCTTAGCGTAATATCCAAGGGAGCGGCGGCATTTACCCTTATGGCAATACTTATGAAGGTCTTTGCGCCGCTAACAGAATACTGGACAAATATGCTTTACATAGTAATAGTGCTCAGTATCACCATTGCCAACCTCTTTGCCATCCGTCAGAGTGAGCTGAAGCGCTTCATGGCTTTCAGCTCCATATCACAGGCAGGATATATAATGCTGGCGGTTATTGGCAACAGTGCGGCCGGAGTGACGGCACTGTCATATTACGTGCTTGTATATGTTGTGGCAAACATGGCTGTGTTCTCGGTAATCAGCGTGGTTGAGGAGAACAACGGCGGTGTTACTGACATGGATGCCTATAACGGTTTCTACAGGACAAACCCCAAGCTGGCGTTCCTTATGACGCTTGCCCTCTTCTCTCTTGCCGGTATACCTCCGTTTGCAGGAATGTTCAGCAAGTTCTTCATCTTCATGGCAGCGGCACAGCAAGGGTCTGCGGCAGCATACGCAGTGGTGTTCATAGCACTTATAAATACGGTGATAAGCCTTTATTACTATCTGCTCATCGTCAAGGCGATGTACATAAAAGACAGCGACAAGGCTCTCCCCACGTTCAAGAGCGACTGCAACACAAAGCTGGCACTGGCAATATGTACGGCTGGTATCGCCCTCTTTGGCGTATGCAGCTGTGTTTACGACTGGATTGCCATGGCTTCATAAAGAGCTGTTTAAAATAATAATATACGTTGCATCCCGCAGGCAGAGACATCTGTTTTGCGGGATGTTTGTTTATCTAAGAGTGTAACTTATTACAGCATTTTACTTTCTTTTTGATATTATATGACTCTCTGAGAAAGCGAGAAATATAAATTTAGGCTTTCTTGGAGGGTAAAAAACGGCATGTATGAGTGTGCAGCTTTAATATACTGTATATAAAATATTTATGATTTATATATATCGTTTTGTGCAGTATGTTACACATATAAAGCACCCGAAAATGGCGTTATTTTACCTGGAATACGCCACTTCTCACTATAAAATGCGGCATATTGGAGCGTAAAAAGCCATAGAAAGGAGTGTAAAGTGCCGTGTTTTGTGATGCAAAGTGGCGTGTCTTACACCTTAAATCATGTCTTTTTGCTGAAACATTGCCTTGCTTTCACATCCGTTAACACGTAGAATACTCTTTTCCCGTGAGTCTTTTTAGTTTTCAAAAAGTCATGATTATCTCTGAAAATGTTACATTTTGATTTTATAATATGGCAATATATCATTGCTGCAAAGAAGTTTTGTCAAATTATTATTTCTTTTTAATGTATTTATAAAATAATTCATTATTTTTGCATCGATTTCCGAAGTCTCATGCTTCGTAAGGCATGGCGGACGTGTCCGCAAAAGTCTTTCATAAAAGTTTGAGTTCTTTCTCACGCCGGGCTTATGGACGTCTTATCGTACATACAGCGGCAAATGGGTGGGGCGGGAGTCACTATATATAGAAGGCGTTTGCTAAGCGCTTTGTTCTTGACACTCTGAAATTCTCGCAAAATTTCAATCTTAGTCGGAACATGGCAACGGTAGATGCTCATGGGATGTTTTTATAGGCATCCTTATATTCGTATGTCATTCCTTTATTATATCCGTATAATAAAGAGCTTGATGTTTGGAGTGTAAGGATAATTATATAAACTCATCGGCGTGGGTTTCGCGTTGCTCGTTCAACTAAGATGGGCAATGCGAGAAGCCTCAGAGTGTGGGACGGGCAACAGGCACGGATCTCCACGCTTTTTTGTATAGTTCATCAATAAATCTTTTATTCACACCGAAGCTTGGAGGTCGATAGGTATCTATTCTAATTCTTATGAGAGGGAAGAAAGAAAGGGAGGAACTTCAGTCCAGGAGAGAGTTCTTCAAAAAAGCAGCCAAAGGCGCATTGCCCATTCTTGGCGCTATCGTTCTGGCTGGTACGCCTGCTATTATGAAGGCTGCGGAAGAATCCCCTATGGGATGCCGTTATGGTTGCAGCGCAAGTTGCCTCGGGAATTGTAGAGGTTCATGTTACACAACTTGCAATGCTTCTTGTCAGGGATCATGTCGTGGAACCTGTCTGAATCATTGCAGCGGAACCTGTACAGGAACATGTGCGTATGGCTGTGGTCATAGTTCCCGTTAAACAAACTGGATTCGGGATAAGGCTTGATAACCGCTGTCATGCCTTATTCCATCTGTTAATTTACTTTTATGAAAAACTTAAAAACGAAGTCTTCTGAATGGAGGGGAGAACTTGCGAAGAGCATCACATTCATCGTGACAAAGGACTGCCAGCTTGCCTGCAAATATTGCTATCTCGTGGGCAAAAACACAAAAGAGCGCATGTCATGGGAAGTGGCAAAGCAGGCTATAGACTACATTCTGGGACATGAGGACGATTTTAAGGAAGAAAGTGTCATTTGGGACTTCATCGGCGGCGAGCCGTTCCTTGAGATTGATTTGATAGACAGGATATGCGACTATCTGAAGACGGAGATGTTCAAGAGAAACCACCACTGGTTCAACTCCTACCGTTTCTCCTTTTCCACGAACGGTATCAACTATCATACGGAAAAGGTACAAAACTTTATAAAGAAGAACCGCGAACATCTGTCCATCGGCATCACCATCGACGGTACACGCCGCAAGCACGACATGAACCGTATTTGGAAAACACCGGAAATGGAACAGGGTATTATGCCGAAGCCAAAAGATGAGCGCGGCTCATACGACGATGTCGTGAAGAACATTCCCCTGTGGCTTGAACAGTTTCCCAGTGCCGGGACAAAGGTTACGATAAGCAGTGCCGATCTCCCGTATATATGCGAGAGCGTACTGCACCTGTACTCCCTCGGCATCCATGAGGTAAACATCAACTGCGTGTTCGAGGAAGGAGGGTGACGACAAGCTTCTCGAGGAACAGCTGATGAAGCTCGCCGATGCTATAATAGACGGCGGGTACTACAGCGACTACGCGTGCTCGTTCTTCTCGGAGAGCATAGGCAAGCCCATGGACAAGGTGCTGGAGAACAACAACTGGTGTGGAGCGGGACGTATGTTGGCTGTAGATGCTAATGGTATTTTCTATCCCTGTACTCGTTTCGCGCAGTATTCTCTGCGTGACAAGAAAGCGTGGGTTATCGGTAACGTGCATGACGGCATAGACAAGAACAGGCTGAGGCCGTTCCTTACTCTCGACCGTTGCACGCAGTCTCCTCAGGAGTGCATAGACTGCGAGGTGGCAAGCGGCTGCGCGTGGTGTCAGGGAGAGAACTATGACGCTGCATGTACAAGCACAGTATATCAGCGCAGCACCGCCATCTGCAAGATGCACAAAGCCCGTGTGCGTGCCAACAACTACTACTGGAACAAGCTGTTCCGCAAACTGGAGCTTGAGGGCGAGCGTGAGGAGTATGAGAGAAACAAGCCTAAGTCTAACGAAATAACCTGCTGAAGCCATGTTGCAATACCTTATTATATTATTGGACGATACTTCCGTTTCGTTCTGCCACTATGACAATGGCAAGAAAGAACGCCGCCTTATAGGTCTTGACGACCTGAAGGCCGGTATCCTTTTCGCCATGAAGGAGAACCTGAACATCCAGTTTGTCTATCCGGATTATGGATTGCCGCAGGAGTATAATGACCTTATAGAGACAATAGACCACACGAAGATAATGCCCGCCGGAAACGGCACAGGTGCTGATGTGGTTGTTGTGGAGGGATGCCATACGCTGAGGGATATGGACTTTGTCAAAGATTGTGTCTATGTGGTACGCACGGACAGGACAGAGTTGTTTAAGGAACACGAAGTAATATCAGCCGCATTGGAGAAAACAGCAAGATTGAATGTCGTGATAACGGACATGGAAAAGTTCACGGAAGATGATTTCGTGGCATACAGTTCCGTACTTGCCTCGCTGTCAAAAGAGTTGGAAAGGTTATATGCTGACGGCAAGTCGCCGCAGCTGAACATTCTTACCGACCGTATGATGCTTGACAAGATGAACAACTGCGGTGCGGGCGATGCAAATATTACGCTTGCACCCGACGGGAAGTTCTATATATGTCCCGCGTTCTATCTCGCCGGTGATGATGAAGACTATGGCTTAGGCAAGGCAAAGTTCAGCATCGGTGACTTGCAGACAGGGCTTGACATCAAGAATCCGCAATTATACAAGTTGGATTATGCACCTCTTTGCCGTAATTGCGATGCCTGCCAATGCAAGCGTTGTGTATGGTTGAACCGCAAGACTACATACGAGCTGAACACTCCAAGCCATGAGCAGTGTGTGGTGGCTCACCTTGAACGGAATGCCAGCCGTGAATTGTTGAAGAACATTCGCAAACATGGTGCGTTCATGCCGCAACAGGAGATAAAGGAAATAGATTATTTAGACCCATTTGACAAAAAGGACGAATTATAAAAAGTATATGAAGAAAATAATAGGACAAGTAACTGTCGAGGAAAAGAACGAAATCCAGACGCTGTTTGAGCGTCGCAACGGACTGAACGAACTTGCAAAGATTCTCACGGCGGACAATAGCGAGCTGTATGAGAAATTGGTTAAAGACCTTGGAGAAACAGGTACTAAGTTCCAGTCGTGGTGGGACCGCATGGCGGAGAAGTACCAGTGGGAAAGCACAGAAAGTGGTAGTTGGGAGATAAACTTCGACACGTGTGAAATATATTTAGTTACGAATTAAGAATAAGGATATAAAGTAGTAAGGAGTAAAGGGAGGAAGGAGTTAAAGGAGTAAAGGTAGAATAGCATTTCTACTTACCTCCTTACTCCTTTGCCTCCTTACTCCCAAAAAACACTACAAAAAAACGATTATGATTTACCAGTTATTATTCATAGGAACGACCGAACTGTTACTCATAGGTGGCATGGCACTGCTGCTTTTCGGCGGCAAGAAACTGCCAGAGATGATGCGCGGACTCGGCCAGGGCGTAAAGGAATTTAAGAAAGGTATGGAAAGTCCTTCGGATTTTACCAAAGATGAAAGTCGTGAAGATGGCGTGGAAAAGCCAAAGGCTGACAATATAAACGAACGGGAAACTGATGGCAAAGAATAATGAAGAGACAGGCGGGCTGCTCACTTTCGGCGGGCATCTGGAAGTTCTTCGCCTCATGCTCTTTCGCATACTCAGTGTGACAGGAGTGGCAGCCGCCGTTGTGTTCTGCATGAAAGACACGGTATGGCGGTTGCTCCTTGCTCCAAGCGAATGGAAATTCGTAACCTACAGGCTGATAGAACGTACAGCGCACGCCGCCGGGTTTTCGGATTTTCACTTCAATGAATATCATGTAGACTTGATAGCCACCAATCTTTCCAGCCAGTTTATGACACATGTCACCACGTCGGTATACCTCGGTCTGCTTTGCGCGTCACCTTATATATTATATGAGATGTTCCGTTTCATATCGCCTGCACTTTATGAAAACGAACGCAGATACTCCGTGTATACCCTGTTCGTTGTATATGCCCTGTTCATCCTCGGCATACTGATGAGTTATTACGTACTCTTCCCTATATCGTTCCGTTTTCTTGGAACATATAGCGTTGCCGAAAAGGTGCACAGCACGATAACGCTCGACAGCTACATTTCCACGTTTACCACGCTGATATTGCTTATGGGCGTGGTGTTCCAGCTGCCCGTAATAGCTTATGCGCTCGGAAAAATGGGCTTGATAACATCAAGGATGCTCTCACGCTATCGCAAGCACGCATTCATGGTTATCATGGTCGTGGCTGCAGCCATAACACCTCCGGACCTTATGACGCTGGTACTCGTGACAATACCATTATATCTGCTGTATGAGGTAAGTATAATGGTTGTAAGATCATAATGGCTGTCTCAATGAACTTACAACAAATATGTTATAAAACCTGAACATTTTATATTCTAAGTTTTCATACGTGCTTTTGCAACCAAGTTGCAAGTCCTTTTTCATATTTTTGCATAAACTAAAAATAAAGGAGAGATATGGAAAAGGAACATAAGATAGCTTTGGTGCGTATATTGGCAAGTGGCTTGTTGCTCGTATTGTCATACGTAACATCGTTTACGCAGATTGTGACGGTGGCGTTGTGTGTGGCAGCCTATATAATAATAGGTGGCGATATTGTGGTAAAGGCGGTGCGCAACATCTTCCGCGGTGAGGTGTTTGATGAGTGCTTCCTGATGTCGGTGGCAACAATCGGCGCTTTTGCCATAGGCGAGTATCCCGAGGCGGTGGCGGTTATGCTGTTCTATCAGATAGGCGAGCTTTTTATGGATGTGGCTGTAGACCGCAGCCGCGACTCCATTTCACGGCTTATGGATATACGTCCGGACCATGCAAATGTGGAGGATGCGGATGGCACATTGCGTCGTGTGGCTCCTGAAGAAGTGCCTGCCGGTACGGTAATAGTGGTTAAGCCGGGCGAGAAGATACCGCTTGACGGAACGGTTGTGTCAGGCAACTCTTCGCTCGACACTTCGGCACTTACAGGCGAAAGCATGCCACGTGAGGCCGGTGACGGCGACAGTGTGATAAGCGGAAGCATGAACCTTACCGGCGTGCTTAGGATAAAGACTACGGGAACATACGGTGAGTC
>ERZ840371.1626-NODE-1626-length-22347-cov-3.926341_pt1 | contig 22347 bp, 19 predicted proteins | sample MGYA00519937_ERZ840371 | MGnify/ENA primary metagenome ERZ840371 (study PRJEB31850, sample SAMEA3708873) | human gut metagenome | biome: human gut; feature: human-associated habitat; material: faeces | place: China | collected 2014 ... | reverse complement strand
CCCACTACTAGGGCGGATTAGGGACTTTCACCCATTAGAAACGTGCGCCGCAAGGTGCACTGCAACAAGAGACCTATCCTTTTAGATAAGTCTCTTGTTAACTACCGAGGACAATAAAAAAGTTAAAAACACCGTCCCTACCGATTTACTCTCCCGCTTCCGTCACTATTCATAAGCGTTAATACTTCTTCTTCCGAAATATAATTCAGATCGCCCGGTATTGTATGTTTGATGGCGGCCGCTGCAAGGGCAAATTCCAGTGCCCGGTCCGGTTCCATGTGTGTTAAAATTCCGTGTAAGAACCCTGCCGCAAAAGAATCTCCTCCTCCAACACGGTCTACAATATGCAGATTGTACCCACTTCCCTGATATAATCCAGATTCACTGCATACAGCACCTGACCAGCCATTATCCGAAGCACTGATGCTTTTTCTAAGTGTTGTGATAAGGTTAGTAAATCCATATCGCTCTCTTACATTTTCCATATGTTTTTCATCTACACAGATACTGTAGTCCCCATCGATAAAATTCTTATCTTTTTCTGCATATCCCAGGCACTTTGCAGCATCTCTTGCATTTCCGAAACAGATATCTACATACGGCATCAGCTCTGAAAGCATCTTCTGCTTTCCTTTCACATCTTCTGTCCACAATTTCGCACGGTAGTTTAAGTCGAACGATGTTGTCACATCGTGTTCCTTTGCCTTTTGCAAAGCAATCCTGGTAAGTCTTGCCGTCTCTTCACTTAACACCGGCGTAATTCCGGATACATGAAAGAGCTCTGCGCCATCAAAGATCTGATCAAAATCAAATTCTTCTGCTGATGCCTGAGTAATAGACGAATCCGCTCTGTCATAGACAACGCTCGAAGGACGCACCGAGGCCCCGTTTTCCAGAAAGTAAATTCCAAGCCTTTTCCCGCCCCGTGCAATATAACGGCAATCTACGCCTGATTTTTTTAAAGTTGCAATGGCTGCCTCTCCAATTGCGTTAGAAGGAATTTTGGAGATATATGTCACATCATGGCCTAATTGGGCTAGAGAGACAGCCACATTGGCCTCGGCACCACCATAATTGATTTCAAACTCCGAGGCCTGTGCAAAACGTTGATAACCCGGCGGTGATAATCTGAGCATGATCTCGCCCATTGTAACAACCTTAGCCATTACTTCACCTCCCTGGCAGAATGAACCAGTGAAACCGCTTCGCGGGTCAGCTCTGTAATCTGATCAAAAGCACCTCTTGCCACAAGATTTCCCTTTACCATCCAGCTTCCGCCACATGCAAGTATTTTGTCATATTGAAGATACGGTACAATGTTTTCAGGGTTGATTCCGCCAGTCGGCATGAATTTCATTGTCGTATATGGTGCCGCAACTGCTTTTATCATACCAAGACCACCTGATGGTTCTGCCGGGAAGAACTTGACAACTTCAAGTCCCATCGCAATTGCCTGTTCCATTTCACTCGGTGTGACAACACCCGGAGTAATCGGAATCTCATGATCGATACAATATTTTACTACAACAGGGTTGAATCCCGGGCTTACAATAAACTGCGCTCCGGCTTTCACCGCACGGTCAACCTGTTCTACTGTCAGAACGGTTCCGGCCCCTACGACCATCTCCGGAAACTTCTGGGACATAATACGAATAGATTCTTCGGCGGCAGCTGTGCGGAATGTCACCTCCGCACATGCCAGTCCACCGTCGCACAAAGCTTTCGCCAACAAAACAGCATCTTTGGCGTCCTCCAGCACAACCACCGGCACAATTCCAAATTGCTCTAATTTTTTCAATACTTTATTCATTTCATAGCTCCTTAGTCAATCGAAATAAGAGATTTCATGACAGAATAACTTCCTTCTTTCTGAATCTGCTCCAGATATCCGCATACTGCTGCTTCAAATCCTTCGATTTCCGTAAGATCTTCTTCCCAGAATTCTGTATTCTTACATACTGCGTGTACCATTTTCTCTGCTGAATCTTCTCTGTGTTTATAATAGAACTGAAGCACTACTTTATCATCCTTTACAGTATATGTGTTTCCTTCTCTCTCTGCGATAAGTCCCTCATCTGTCAGTGTGTGTCCGCTAAAGAATGCGATGTAGAATGCAAAGGAAGCTGTAATACATTTCGGAAGTGCTCCTTTACGCTTTACATATTCTTTCAGAGACGGCATAACCCTTGCCTTCCATTTTGATGTCGAATTGAGAGAAATTGCCAGCAATGCATGGTCGATAAAAGGATTTTTAAAACGTTCTGTCACCGCAGCCGCAAAATCAAGTAATTCCTCTTTCGGCAAATCAAGTGTTGGAATAATCTCATCATAGATTGTCTTATTCATGAATCCACAGATAACCTCATCATTCATACAATCTCTTACGATATCTTTTCCGGCAAGATATGCTCCCAGTACAAAGGATGTGTGTGCACCATTCAGGATGCGGACTTTACGTTGTTTATATGGTTTATGATTATCTGTGATAAGGATCGGAAGACCTGCTTCTTCGATTGGAAATTCTTTTTTGATAGACTGTGGTCCTTCAATTACCCAGAATCCAAAGATTTCTCCTGTATCCAGAACATTATCTTCATATCCAAGTTCTTCACAGATTGCAGATGCCTCATTTCTTGGATATCCTGTAACAATTCTGTCGACAAGTGTAGAACAGAATACATTTTCTTTCTGAATCCATGCAATAAATTCTTCTCCAAGATTCCACTGTTTTGCATATTTCAGCACACATTTTTCCAGTTCTTTTCCGTTATCATCAATAAGCTCGCAGGAAAGTATGATAAATCCTTTTCCTTCCTCTTTTCCAAATGTTTCAAATCTGTGATACATAAACTGTGTCAGTTTTGCCGGATAAGATTCTCCTGGTTTGTCTTCAAATTTACATTCTGCGTCATAACGGATTCCCGCTTCTGTTGTATTACACAAGATAAATCTAAGTTCTGGATTTTCTGCGCATTTCATGACCTCTTCGTAGTCTTCATAAGCATTCAGACATCTGCTTACACTGGAGATTACTCTCTTGTCATTCACTTTCTTTCCATCCTGAAATCCACGAAGGAATAATGTATAAAGTCCTTCCTGCTCGTTAATTCTGTCATTCAGTCGGAATCCTCCTTCCACATTCCGGATTGGCTGAACCAGGACAACTTTTCCGTTAAATCCTGCCTTTTCATTCATTACATCGACAAAATAATCCACAAATGCGCGCATGAAATTGCCTTCTCCAAACTGCAGCACTTTTTCCGGTGCATCTTTTAACACATATCCTTTATAACCGTTTTCTTTTAATACTTCATAGTTTAATTTCTTCATTATAAATATCCGTTCCTTTCTTTCCGTAATCTCCTGAACCTGCCACTCGCAGCTTCTTCCGAATGCATGGCAATTTAAAGCGTTACTCCCTGTTTGAAGATTGCCATATCATGGAATCCGGCTTCCTCAGCTTTTACTTTTTCCCCACTTGCAACCTTCAGAACATATTCATAAAGCCTTTGTGATAATTCCTCTACACTTTTTTCCTTTACTAGCTCTCCACAGTTAAAATCAATCCAATTATTTTTTTTGTTATACAACCGATCATTCGATGATATCTTAACTGTCGGTACCGGAGACGCAAATGGTGTTCCACGCCCTGTGGTAAAAAGAACAATATGTGCTCCCGATGCAGCACACGCAGTGGAAGCAACCAGGTCATTTCCCGGTGCACTTAAAAGATTCAATCCTTTATTTTTCACACGTTCTCCATAAGCAAGGACACCTTTTACCGGTGCGGTTCCCGATTTCTGCACACATCCCAGTGACTTGTCTTCCAGCGTTGAGATGCCTCCCTTTTTATTTCCCGGCGACGGATTCTCATATATCGTCTGATTATGTGAGGTAAAATAATTCTTAAAGTCATTGATCAGATGTACCGTCTGTTCAAATAACTGTTCATTTGCACAACGGTTCATAAGCAGCGTCTCCGCTCCAAACATTTCCGGCACCTCTGTAAGAATCGTTGTTCCTCCTCTGGATATCAGCAGATCTGAGAAACCTCCAACCGTAGGATTTGCTGTAATGCCTGATAATCCATCCGAGCCTCCGCACTTCATACCAATGATCAATTCACTACATGAGATCGGCTCTCTCTTAAATGTTCCGGCATACGCCAGTAATTCTCTTACGGCATGGACACCTTCTTCCAATTCGTTATCACAATCCTGTGCATTTAAGAATTTTATGCGTTCTCCATCGTAGTCACCGACATATTGTTTCAGAATATCTATGCCACTGTTTTCACATCCAAGTCCCAGGACCAGTACACCTCCTGCATTCGGATGATTGATCAGGTCGGCCAGAATTTTTCTGGAATTTTCCTGGTCTTCTCCCATCTGTGAACACCCATATGGATGCGGAAATGCAACTATCGCATCAACGGTTCCCTGACAATATTGTCTGGATAATTCTGCTATTTTTTCTGCAACACTATTGACGCATCCTACTGTCGGGATGACCCATATCTCATTTCTCACCCCTACACTTCCGTCTGCCCTTCGAAATCCCATGAATTCATCCGGTTTTCTTTCTTGAATATCCTTTTTTTCTGGTCGATAGCTATAGTCAACCAGATCTCCAAGTCCCGTTTTCATATTATGTACATGAACCCAGCTTCCTTTCGAAATATTCACTTTGGCATTACCGATCGGATTCCCGTATTTTATAACAGCCTCTCCTTCTCCTATCGTATGTAATGCAAATTTATGTCCCTGCGGAATATCTTCCAGAAGTGTAAGCCGAACATCATTCAGGATGATATCAGTTCCTTTTGCAAGTGGCTGCAAAGCCACTGCAACGGAATCTGCCGGATTTATTCTTATATATTCTTTCTTTCCGGACATTCTTTCGTCCCCCCTTACCTTTTTATTTTGTAAAATCGATCACAACCTTTAACATAGATCCCGCATTTTCTGAAAATTCTTTAAATGCTTTGTCTGCTTCGTCCAGTTTATAAGTATTTGTCACAATCTTCTCCAGATCGACTTTTCCTGCTTTCACCAGATCAATCAGTTCCAGGAAATCTTTCTTTAAAGCATTTCTTGATCCAAAAATATTCAATTCCTTTTTCTGGATGATCGTGAAATTAAAGTCCAGATTCTTCTTACCCACACCGATCAGAACCACTCTTCCGCCATATGCCGCACAATCAATACAGTTCTGGAATGTAGATGGAAGTCCTACTGCTTCAATTGTCACATCGAATCCATTCCCATTCGTAATCCTCCGGACTTCTTCTTCCAGTTTTTCTTTTGAAGTATTCAAAATCGAACCTTTTAACTGAAATGTATTTACCGCATAATCCAGTTTCTCTTTTGCTATATCTGCTATATAAACCTCGGCACCTCTTGCTTTTGCTGCATTTGCTGCAAGTACGCCGATTGTACCGGCGCCTACGACCAGAACCTTATCTCCTTCTTTTACGTTTGCTCTTGATACCCCGTGCCAGCTAATACAGAATGGTTCGATCAGTGCAAGTGTTTTTGCCGGCAGACCTTTTCCATCATATACACGCTCGATCGGAACGCTGACATACTCTGAAAATGCGCCATCTCTCTGTGCTCCCATTGTCTCATTATGTTCACAACAATTCAGAAGTCCTCTCTGGCAGGAATAACAGGTACCATCATTAAAGTATGGATTAACGGTAACAATCATGCCCGGCTTTAATCCTCTGTCATTTTCATCAATTTCTACAATCTCTCCCGAAAACTCATGTCCCGGAACTCTTGGATATGATGCATATGCGAAGGTTCCTCTGTACGTACCAAGGTCACTTCCGCAAATTCCACCATACAAAATTTTCAAAAGTACCTCTCCCGGTTTACGGATTGGCTTTTCCTGTTCTTTAATTACGACTTTTCCTGGCTCTTCGATTAAAATTGTTTTCATTTTCTCTTCCTCCGTTATTTGTTGTATTTTATGTTGTATTATTTGTTGTATACAACATAGCATTCGCAATATTCTTTGTCAAGATATATTTATTCTTTCACTCTTTTTTGTCTATTATGCTCAAATTCCCCTTTAGGTTTTTATTAATAATAACAACAAGCTTTCTCCATTCTATTTTATGTATCTGTAATATTTTGATAGACTGGCACACAATAATAAGTTATAATATACAATGTCGAATACAATAATATTCTCAATAATAAAAAAGAAAGTAGACTGATTATGAAAAAAGAAACGTTAAAGCAACACGCTTATAATATTATCAAGGACAAGATTATCAATTGCGAGTACGCTCCGAGTGCACTACTCAATGAAGAAATGCTCAAAGAAGATGTCCAGGCAAGCCGGACTCCTATCAGAGACGCCCTTGGCCGCCTGGAACAGGAAGGGTTGGTAACAATCCTTCCCAAAAAAGGCATCATGGTCGCTCCATTGACCATCCGTGAGATCAATATGGTTCACGAAGCACGCACTCTGATCGAACCTTTTGCAATCTTGCATTATGGAAATAAAATTTCAGATGAAATCTACCAGAATTATTTCCGCATCTTTCAACGTGACACTGCGAATGTTTCCGATCTTAACGAGTATTATGAGACAGACAAACAATTCCACCAAATGTTCATCGATGCAACCAGCAATGACTATCTGATCAGTACTTACGAACGGATAGCCCAACAGAATACACGACTTCGTATCTATTCTGGAAGAAAAAGCCGGAATCGTCTGTTAGCTTCCCAACAGGAGCACCTGAAAATCGTGGAATACTGCCTGAAGCAAGATTGGGCACTCGCTTCAAAAGCAATGGAAGAACATCTCTATCATTCGAAAGAAGCTTCTTTCGAGGCTGCTTTTCACGCAGATTCTATGACTATATAATAAATTTAAATATGTTAAAAAGTGAGACTCGGACTTTACCGCTTTCCTGCACTTTTTCTATGTCCCTTTATTTCGAAGATAATTGCGGACATCCACATTTCTTTGCCCAGATACTTGTCACGATTGGTACCAGTATAGCTGTGACTACGACAGATGCCGCCAACTGTGTTGTCGCAACCGCCTGATATGGAGCCCACGTCTTATCAATCAACACAACCGCCGCTGGTACCGCAACAGAATTTCCCGCCGTAGACGCAACTGCAAATGCTGCATATCCCGGCTGTTTGCATATAAGTCTGTCGAAAAACAATGTGAAAAATCCGCCGACAAACACTGTGATCAAACCTAACAGGATCCCCTGTGGTCCACCTTTCACCACGTCTTTTAAGTTAATGCCTGCTCCAAGTGTCAATCCAACAAATGGTATCAGAATGTCTGCCATAGGAGCGAAGAATTTCATCATTGATTTATCTACATTTCCAATAATCATCCCTAAAATCATCGGTACAATTACTGCTACAAGAGACATCATAGGAATACTTGCCATTCCAGAAGCTCCCAATGCCAGCAAGGTAAAAAACGGACCATCATTCAATGCCAGCAGCGCCACTGTCGCAGCATCTGCTTCATCTCCATATGTCTTTACAAGTGATAAATACAAAGAACCATTACTGTTCGTAACTCCAGCGACAATCGATAATGCCGTAAGGCCCCAGAATCCGGCCTGTCCAAACACTTTTCCTACAACAATTCCAAGGATTGCGCCGATTAAAAATTTAGATAACAGTAATGTACCCCCTCTTTTCAGAACCGCCGGCATATCCTTCAATTGTAATGTGGTTCCCAGGCAGAACAACTGTAGTCCCATACATGTGGCAGCCCCTGCATTAGAAAATGCAGCAGTCGTCAATCCACCGATTTCCAATGCCTGCGGAAACAATGTATGTATGACCGCACCGATAAGCAACGGAACCAGCATCAATCCCGCAGGAACTTTTTGTAAAAATTTCATAATCATAGTCAAGTCCTCCTATACTTCTATTCATTTTCTCTTTCTTATGTTGTATACATTAAAGTATACATCTTATTTTGTCAATGCTTGTTCCACAAAAATAAAAAAACAGTGTTTTTTCACGAATTTATTGATATTTTTTTGTTCATTATTACTTTATTATCTTTATATCATCATGTTCGAATTCATTTTTAATTTATTTTTTTGCCTCATCTCCCATCATGTATACATTACTTTTTTTATTTGCCACAGTGGACAATAAATATCCTTTCATGTAGTAAAATAGCAGGAAGGAGGGCTCATGGAACAGAATATAGCATTTAACCGTTGCATGGATTTTCTGTCTCGAATGATTGAAAAATACGGACAAGAGCTCCTCGATGAAATCAGTTCAGATAAAAACAATGGAAATGAATCGCAAATAGAATATACCGAGGGACAGAAAAAGTCACAGTGATTTCCAATCGTGAGAAATTACTGTGACTCTTTTAAAATTAGTTGTAGATCAATTCACTTAAAACAACTTCTTCTGCCGCATTACGGATGTTATTGTAAGTACCTACCCATGCCATCTGGTCACGAACCTTTAATGCTTCGTTTATGCCCTGACGCTCCTTCATTTGCAGGGTAAGCAGTTCCATTCTCTGATTAGCAATATCATCTACCTCATTCAAATGCCTGACCAGTTCTCCATCCAGCAAAAGTGTGTAATACAGAACTTTGCGATTTTCTTTCAGATAATACAGACGCATTCTGCCATATTTTCCATAGTGTGGTTCTTCCTCGGAAAGTTCCAAATCTGGATAATACATCCCGTCTGCACCGAGCGTATATGTACCGCCCATTTCTTCGAATAATTACTTCATATGCTATTCTTCCTTGAAATCAACAATAACCTTTAGATCATTGCAAAATGTTCAAGAGCAGCTCGGATAGCATCTTCCTTTTCTTTCGGGCACTGTGGCACTTTCTGATTTTCTTTCTGAGAAATATTGTAATGCTCTCCTACTTCAATACCACATTTGCGTTTAATCTGGGAAATATATAAGGTTGAAACCTTCAAGCCAAATTCTTTCAGCGCATAATCCTTGATTTCCTGATAGGTGGCTTTTGACTCGGCAGAGGTAATATCCAGCTCATCCAAGTCCAAGTCGACCTCAATTGTATCATCTGGAGTTTTTCTGGACAAAAGAACAACCGTCTCTATATGCACACTTTGCGGGAACTGATCCACACCTCTACACATCCTGATCTCATATCCATTCGCACACAGATACTTCAGATCTCTCGCCAATGTCGCACTGTCACAGCTTACATACACAACCTTCTCCGGCTGCATCTTCACGATCGTCTCCAGCAGTGTCTCGTCACAGCCCTTTCTCGGTGGATCCACTACGATCACGTCTGCATGAGCTGTCTCTCCGTTATGCTCTCGCTCATATTCTGCATAATATTCCGGCAGAACTTCTTCTGCCTTCCCAACGAAAAATTCTGCGTTATCAATCGCATTGATCTTTGCATTCTCTTTTGCATCATCAATTGCCTGAGGCACAATCTCAACTCCGTAAACCTGTTTTGCCTTCTGAGCAAGGAAGAGGGAAATCGTTCCGATTCCGCAGTACAGATCCCACACGGTTTCATCACCTTTGAGGTCTGCATACTCAAGTGCAAGTCCGTATAGCTTCTCTGTCTGTACCGGATTCACCTGATAGAATGATAATGGAGAAATCTGATATTTTACATTTCCGATATAATCTGTAATATATCCCTGTCCCCAAAGAATTTCATAAGAATCTCCCATAATTACATTATCTCTTCGTGTATTCGGACTGATCGTGATACTTGTCATGCCCTCAATCTGAATAAGCTTTTCAATCAGACGCTCTGCTTTCGGAAGTTTCTTTCCGTTGACCACAAGACAGACCATAATTTCTTTTGTCTTGAATCCATAGCGAATCAATGCATGCCGGATCAGACCTTTTCCAGTCTTCTCGTCATACGATTTGATCTTGTTTTCACGCATATATTGTAAAATGATCTCGAGAATCTCTTTGTTCTGCTCTACGCCAAGAGCGCAATCTGTGTTTGCAATAATATCATGTGTTCTTCCGGCATAGAATCCCGTGATCGGATTGCCTTCTTTATCCGTTCCGAACGGGAACTGTGCTTTATTACGATAACCAAACGGATGCTCCATTCCAACAACCGGCTGCATCACTGTATCGATCTGGTCTTTTGTGAACCCACCGATTCGTTCCAGATTGCCACGAATCTTCTGGTCCTTAAACACAAGCTGACGATCATAAGACATTTCCTGGATCTGGCAGCCTCCGCATCTTCTGGCAAATGCACACTTTGGTTCTACGCGATATTCTGACGGTGTGATAACTTTCATCAATCTGGCATAGCCATAATTCTTCTTTGCCTTCATGACTTTCGCTTCAACCACATCACCGATCACTGCATCTTTGATAAAGAGCGTGTAGCCATCCACATGGCCAATTCCTTCCCCGCTCACTCCGATATCTGTTATTTCAACTGTTACAATATCATTCTTGTTCATTCTTTTCTCTCTTCTATTTTACTCTTAATTATACAAAGATGTTGGGGTCAAAAGGTATTTTGACCCCTATGATACACGGATTGCTTCGCATTTCATGCTCTCGCAATCCTAAAACACCTCAAATCCGCTCATTTTTCTACGAAAAATGGCTACTTTTCGGTGTTTTGCGGGTCAATAAGTCATGCTTTTTCATGCAAGCAAGAAACGCATGACCTTTTGACCCTTGTACCATACAAATAGCCACTGCTCACATAGATTCTGCAAACAGTGACACTTGTTGTTCTCATTGTTAGATTTAATCCTCGGATGCTCTTCTTAAATTAGACTCAAACAGACGATTATATCCAAGCCATTCTGTTCCTGTTTTTCCTTTGAACAGTTCTGTCAATGTCTGAAGCTTTGCATCTGTTGAATCTGCCATATTCAATGCCACTGCCTCTGCCAGTGCCGGTTTCTTTGGAGAACCGTATTCCAGTTCACCGTGATGTGCCACGATACAATGCTTGAGTTCATGAGCAAGCTTCACCGGAAAGTCCGGGATAGAACGAATCGCATCATCAATCATCTCGACACCGATCACGATATGTCCGATCAGCTGTCCCTCATCTGTATAATCATTGTCCGGAAAATCAGAAAGTTCTTTCACTTTTCCAATATCATGGAGAATTGCAGAGCTAAGGAGCAGATCTCTATTCAAAATAGAGTAGCTTGTTGCGAAATAATCACACATACGAGTTACACTGAGTGTATGTTCAAGCAATCCTCCGGAAAATCCGTGATGTACTGTCTTCGCTGCGGAATGTGCCTTGAATTTTTTGATAAATGCTTCATCTTTTATATAGTAGAATTCCAACACCTGTCTTAAATATTTGTTAGAGATCTGACGAATATAAGCTGTCAGTTCCTCGTACATTCCGTCTACACTCTTATCTGTTGTCGGCATATAGTCTGCCGGATTGTATTCTCCTTCTTCCGCCTTTCTGATCTGGCGGATGTTCAACTGAAGATTTCCGTTATAATTGATCACATCTCCAAAAACTTCGATAAAGTCCTTCTCATCATAATCTGCGATTCCCTGGGAGTTCGGATCCCATACTTTTCCATCCAATGTTCCTGTCTTATCCTGAAGGATCAGATTATCATACGGCTTTCCATTTCTTGTCTCTGCGGAACGTTTTCCTTTACAAAGATATACATTCCTGATTGTTTCTCCCTCGCATAATCCATCTATAAATCTCATTTTCTGCCTCTTTCACTTGTTATTCTTTACTTTCAATCGTAACATCAAATTTAATATCTACATATCCTTCAGATCCTCGGCGTTTCCCTTCCACTTTGATCTGATCTCCTACTTTCCATGTCAGCATCAGTTTACGGTAAGCACTCATGCTTACAATTTTCTCTCCATTCACAGAACAGATCACATCTCCACTCTGTATGCCCGCTGCCATTGCCGGTGAATCTGCTGCCACGTCAATCACATAGATTCCTGACGGCATGCCCTCTTCTTTCTGAATTCCACTTGTCACTGCTGTTCCTGACACACCGATATATGGTACACTTGCACCGTTCGCTAACAGCTGGATAACCAACTTCAGATCTGAGATCGCATAAGCATTCGCAGTACGTATTCCACGTTCTTTCCAGATATCAGAAGAAATCATTCCGATCACTTCTCCATCCAGATTGAATAAAATACCTGTTCCTTCGGATGCACTGCTCATATCGGTCGCAATCACACTATACTCTCCGTCGCGTCCGATTTCTTTATAGTTTGACGAACTGACAATTCCGTAACCGCTTCCTCCGGCATAGCCGAAAATATTTCCCAGTGCGAATATAACATCACCCTGTTCTGTCAGATTCGAATTGCCAAGTGATGCTACACTTGAAGCACTCCATGTGGCATCTGAAAGGCTTTTTTTGTCTACCGCAAATATTGCAAATCCACTATTTTTATCCTTTTTTTTCAGGCTTGCCTTATATTCTGATTTATCTGAAAATGTAACGCACCACTCTTTTGCATCTTCGCAGATCGAAGCATAGGACAAAATCAGGATCTCCTGTCCGTTATCTGCAACGATCACACCAGATACGCTCTCATCAATTCCGGTCGCTTCTGCATTCCAGTTCTCCTGTTCTGCCCCCTTCGCAACAGATACCACACTCTTCTTCGCTGTCAGTGCTTTCTCATATGCTTTGGACATCATCTGTACATAACTGATCTCCTGCTGATCCTGCACGTCATTCTGCTCTGTCGTGTCGTCACCTTCTGCTGAATCTCCCTCTGATTGATCGTCCTCCTGGATTGTCACAACTTGTGTCTTTTCAGGAAATAAATGCTGTGCAAGCGGGCGCAATGCAAAGAATCCCAGGCATGCAGAGCCTCCTAAAACCAGTCCGCATATTGCAATCCGGATGAGCTGTTTCATTCCTTGCTGTCTGCTGATCTTCTTTGGTTTTATCGTCTCTTCGAGAAATGCAAAAGATTCCTTTTTTTCTGACTGTTCTAAATTTTTCCCGTCAGGACCCTCTTCCGGAACCTGACCATTACTTCTCTTTTCTGACATTGACATGAACCTCATTCGTGACTGTTCACTTCCGTGTCAACTACAAAATCAACCGACACGGACATTTCCATTACTTAGTATAACTGATTCATATAGATTGTTCAATATCTATAAAAGCCTTTTATTTAATGAAATAATAAGGTACAATAAGACTCGGAAATAGTTATTGTTCACATGTATTGTGAACAGCTACATGATTAAAAAATTAGTATTAAGTTGAAATGACAGAGGAACATAAATGAATCAAAAAACATTATTTAAACTGGAATATGATAAGATCATTGCTCTTCTTGAAAAGGAAGCGACATCTTTCCGTGGAGGACAGCTCTGCCGTCGTTTGAAGCCAATGACCGACCTGCATAAGATCAACACTTATCAGGAACAGACCGCTGCCGCTTATACACGAATCGTGCAAAAGGGACGTATCTCGTTTGGTGACGCTGCACCGGTTGAAGAGTCCATGAAACGTCTGGAGATTGGCGGCTCACTCAGCAGCACAGAACTTCTCCGTATTTCCCGCCTGCTTGTAAATGCAGCCAGGGTTAAGGCCTACGGAAGACATGATACACAAGAGGACGCTTGTGACTGCCTGGATGAATATTTTAACCTGCTTGAACCACTGACACCACTTTCAAATGAAATCGACCGCTGTATTATCGGCGAAGATGAATACAGTGATGATGCCAGTTCCACACTGAAGCAGATTCGTCGAAGCATTAATAACATCAATGACAAAGTACACGCCACTTTAACTACACTGGTCAACGGTTCCCTTCGCACTTATCTGCAGGATGCAATCATTACCATGCGTGGAGACCGCTATTGTGTACCTGTCAAAGCGGAATATCGTGGACAGGTACAGGGACTCATTCACGATCAGTCTTCAACAGGTTCTACTCTTTTTATTGAACCTATGGCAATCGTAAAACTGAACAATGACTTAAAAGAACTTTATGCAAAGGAACAGGAAGAGATTCAGGTGATTCTTGCAAATCTAAGTGAAGAAGCCGCACAATATATCGAGGAAATCCGTGTGGATTACCGTTCTCTGACGGATCTTGACTTCATTTTTGCACGAGGTGCTCTGGCAATATCCATGCGCGCCAGCCGGCCGCTTCTGAATGAAGAGGGACGCATCCGTATCCGTGAGGGACGTCACCCACTGCTCGATCCGAAAAAAGTTGTTCCGATCACCGTGACACTTGGGGAAGACTTCACACTGCTGATCATCACAGGACCAAATACCGGCGGTAAAACTGTTTCTTTGAAAACGGTCGGCTTATTCTGTCTGATGGGACAGTCCGGACTTCACATTCCTGCCGGAGACCGCAGTGAACTGGCTGTATTCCATCAGATTTATGCAGATATCGGAGATGAGCAGAGTATTGAGCAAAACTTAAGTACCTTCTCTTCTCATATGACAAATATTGTATCGATCGTTCAGCAAGCTCATCGAGATTCTTTAGTATTACTCGATGAATTATGTGGTGGTACTGATCCAATCGAAGGTGCCGCACTTGCGATCTCTATTTTAAGTGATCTGCACGGACGTGGAATTAAAACAATGGCGACAACCCATTACAGTGAACTTAAAATGTTCGCACTTTCCACCGATGATATCGAAAATGCTTCCTGCGAATTTGATGTAGAAACGCTTTCTCCAACATACCGTCTGATGATCGGTATTCCTGGAAAAAGTAATGCGTTTGCAATTTCCCGCAAATTAGGATTGGATGAACATATCATTGAAGGTGCTGCAGATCAGATTGATGAATCTGTCAAAGATTTTGAAACGATCTTAGCTGACCTTGAAAAGAGTAAACAGACGATTGAAAAAGAACAGGAAGAGATCCTTGAATACCGTAAGGAAATCGAAACTCTCCGTAAGAGTTTAAAATCTCGTCAGGATAATATAAAAGAAAAACGTGATAAGATGCTTCGCGACGCCCGTGAAGAGGCTCACAATATCATCTCTGAGGCGAAAGAGATCGCAGATTCTACGATCCGTGAATATAACAAATTAAAGAAACAAAACAAGAATCCAGATGCAAATAAGAAGATGGAACATATGCGAAGTGATCTTCGCGGCCGCATGACAAAATTAGAAGGTCAAATGGCTTACAAATCCAAGAAAAAGAACAAGAAACGTCACGAGGCGAATGATTTCCATGTTGGTGATGAAGTTTATGTAACAAGTCTTTCCCTTGCCGGAACTGTTTCCACGCTCCCAAATGCCAAAGGTGATCTGTATGTTCAGATGGGTATGATGCGTTCTCTTGTTAACATCAAAGACCTTGAGATCACAAAAACGGCCAAAGATGTAAAACGTGAAAATCAAAGAAATGAAAGTCGTAACCGAGGACGTACTGCGATCAACAAATCCGCTTCCATCCGACCTGAGATCAATGTTATGGGTATGACGGTTGATGAAGCAATCGCACAGCTTGATAAGTACATCGATGATGCGTGCCTGGCCAACTTAGCACAGATCACTGTTGTCCATGGAAAAGGAACTGGTGCTTTACGTAAAGGGCTTCATAATTACTTTAAACAGTTGAAGAAACAAAAACGTATCTCCGGTTACCGTGATGGTGAATATGGTGAAGGAGATCTTGGTGTAACTGTTGTTATACTGTAAAAAAGATATAAAGAAGGAGATTTTATGACTTATTACGATATCTTATTTAGCTTTTTTATATATGGATTTCTTGGTTGGTGTTCTGAAGTCGCTTTTGCAGCTTTTAAACAACATTCCTTTGTAAACCGTGGATTTCTAAATGGTCCGATCTGTCCGATTTATGGAATTGGAGTGACGGTTGTCGTTGCTTCTCTTCAGCCTTACGTCGGAAACTTGATCTTGCTTTATATTACCTCCACCATTCTCGTTACTTTTCTTGAATGGCTAACGGGTTTTCTTCTTGAAAAGATGTTTCATCACAGATGGTGGGATTATTCTGAAATGCCATTGAATATCGGCGGCTATGTATGTCCTTTATTTTCTGCGATCTGGGGCGTCGCTTGTGTATTGATCGTGAAACTTATCTATCCTTTTACGGATAAACTAGTTTCTTTTTTCCCGATATGGCTTGGAAAATTTTTGCTTGTTTTATTAAGCATTGCTCTTATAGTTGATATTTGCATCACAGTTCAGGGTATTTTAAAATTCAACAAACGTCTTGCCCTTATGGAGGATATTGCAAAAGAACTGCGTAATATTTCTGATCAGATTGGTGAAAATATCTACGATAGTATGATGGATGGTCTGGAGGCTCAAGACCGATTAAAAACTCGTGCAGATGTTATTCGAGAGAAAGTTGATGAAGCCAAACAGGAAAATGCAGATGAACTCAAAGCTCGTATGGATTCTTTAAAACAGCGAGCTGAGGAACTTCGTAGCAAATACGAAAAGATGGCAAAACTTCCTACATTTACATCACGCCGTATTTTACGTGCATTCCCTAAGATGATGCCTCGTGAACATGTAAGAGAATTTGGGCAGTTACGACGCATCCTGAAGAAAAAAAGAGATGAATTGAAAAAGTCATGATAAATTTTTAACTGTAAAAATGTCAGGTACATCTAAGTTTCTCGAAAACTTAGATGTACCTGACATTTTTTTCTTTTTATTTTCTATCCAATTAACACAGTTTTTCCACTTCCTGACGTTACGAAAGAAACTAATTCGTGAATGTATTAAGAATATAATCAACGTCCGTCGTCTTCTTTAATTCTTCCAGAATTTCTTCTTCTGTCACTGCTTCTGTGATCTGTCCAAGAATCTCTAAATGTTCATCTCCAACTCCAGCAATTCCAATGACAAGCTGTGCTGTTCCGCCATTAAATTCGACTCCGTCTGGATACTGCATCACAATAATTCCGCTTCTTTTTACGTCTCTTTTTGCATCTTCTGTTCCGTGTGGAATTGCAAGTCCTAATCCCATGTATACAGATGCTTCTTCATTTCTTCGGATCATTGCTGGAATATAATCATCATCTACATATCCAAGATCTCTTAAAAGTTCCCCTGCTGCCACGATCGCTTCTTCCATGCTTACCGTTGGAAGTCCCAGTTTAATTCCTTCCCTTACCAAAATCATACCTTCTTTCGCTGGTACTTCTGGTGTTGTTTCTACAACTGGTGTTACTGTTTCTTCCTCTTTATTTTTTTTCTTATTCTTGAAAAAGAATCCCATAATTGTCTCCCTTCTAAATCCAATTTTTATTCCATTATTTTTTTCTATCTCTATTATAGCAATGAAATTTTTTAACGTCTATTTTTAGTAGTGCTAATTTTTTCAGTAAATTTTGTGTCATTATTTTGTTTTCTTTGATAAATCATTCCTTAACATATAAAAATCCTTCATATGTATTTTGTGAATTCTCATTTTCTGGAATAATTTCTAACGTTATCCTCTTGTAACCATCTCCTTCTTTTCTTCGATAGGTGATCGTTACAAATTTCTTTTTATTTGCAAATTGCTTTTTCAGATATTCAATCTTTGTCTTCCTAAGATATTTCACCAAATCATCTGAATGAATAAGCCGTATATCTTCAAAATTGTGAAACCATTCTGACAGAGCTCCTATGGAATCTTGTTTCTTTTTATTCTTGGTTTCTTCCCAATTTATAATCTTATAACGATCTTTTTCCAGATTGATTCGGAGAATCTGTGTATACAATCTGTAAAGAGCTACATAGGAGGCTGGCTGTCCCTGACGGTCTACTCCATTTTTCTTGTAATACATCGCTTTTTCTTCATACATACGAATATCAGCAACATCTGATATCTCTTTCATGGAATCCCATTGGCATTCACTGCTTGAAACATATCCATAAGAAATCGAAAGCTCCTTGATCCGGTTACAGCTCCAGTACTTGATATCTCCATCAAATTGCCGTCTGATCCATTCAAACTGTTCTCTTTTCACAAATAGAATTGCTGCAAATTCATCTCCACCCATTCTATAAACTTTTCCATATTTATTAAACCTGCACTTCATGCAAGATGCTGCCACACAGATCAATTCATCTCCCGCTGCATGTCCTTGTCTGTCATTGATAATCTTTAGTCCATTCACATCCATAGAAACATATATAAATTGAGAATCCATGCGTATCTCTGAAATGTCTTCGTCATATGCTTTTCGATTAAAACATCCTGTCATCTTATCGATATTCGACATCTCTGAAATAGAGGAAATCATCACAGATTGTTCCTTATTCTTCTTTTTAACTTTCGATAATCTTAGTACCATAAATAGAATACCGATTGCTGCAATACTCAAATATACAACCATGATCAATATTGCGATCAAATTACTCTTGTTGTCTACCGCAATCCAATATGTAACACCCACAATATATTTCTGTGTTTTCTTTAAGATATAATAATTCTTTTTTCCATCGACACGAATGATTCCCGATGCAATCTTCTCCTTCGCAATCTTCTTTCTCTGCTTGCGAAGCCCCATATCATCTAATTTCACTCCTATCTTTGAAACATCTGTAGCCCCATAGATTCTTCCAGTTTCTTTATCCGCTACATATAAAGCAATTCCTTTATATACTGGAATATCTGCTACAACAGTCCTCACTTCACTTTGTTTGTTTTTCTCTACGATTTCAATTGTCTGATCTAACAACACTTTGGATGTTTTATATACATTCTGACTATTTACTAGATAAAGAATTCCTGCTTCCAAAAATACTGCTGTCACGATCGTACCTATCAGCAGAAAGAAAATCTTCAACGTCTTATGTTTTATTTTTTTCTTTTTGTTATACATGCATTTCCCCTTATTTTACATTATTATACATTATTATTTAGACCAAGACACTCTATCATTCTCCCCTTGATATTCGAATACTCCATCATTCTTTTCTTCTAATGCTTTGATCATATGATATGTATATTCATTATATGGGGTTGGAATCCCCAATTCTTTCCCCATTCTCATCATCGCACCAGAGAACATATCAATCTCTGTGTGGCGACCAGAATCAATATCCTGTAATGTCGAGTATCTTGCAGATGCTTTGACCGCACTCCCCCGTCCAGACTTTGCATTGATCGTGCTTAAGTCGATTCCTTTCGCTTTAGCAACTGCTTCAACCTCTGCTCTTAATCCTTCTCGGATCGCTGCCATATGTTCACTATCTTCATAGCATCCAACTCCAACTCCCAAGATTGCCTGTGGCAGATTATTGCAGACATTTAATTTGAATTTACCCCAGATTTCTGCCTGAATATCATCTGTGATGATCCAGTGAATACCTGTATTTTCAAAAATATCATTGACTGCTTTTACTCGTTCACTTTCGTATGGTTGTTGTAGTTCTCCAAAATAAATCCCTACTGTTGTTTCTGGATCAAAATGATATCCATTTTCTTTCTTCTGTGATGCTACTTTAATAAAGGAGTATAAAATATGTGATTTATCAATTTTCTCCGCTATGATCTCTTCACTGTCAACTCCGTTCATCAGACTCATGACCGTTGTATTTTCTCCTACTATTGTCTGAATATCCTGTAATGCCCCTCTCAAACTTCCGTATTTTAAAGATACGATCAGAAGATCTACATTGTGTGCTTCTTCTGGAGTCCACACTTGCGGTGTGTATTTTGTTCCGTTGATCATTAATCCTTGGTTTTTGAGGCGTTCATTTCTCTCACCATCTGCTACAACTCCCAGTGTAATATTTTTATTATTTGACAGTCCCCAGATGACGTACGAACCTACGGCACCTGCTCCAAGAACTGCTACTTTTTTGATATTCATTATTTTTAAGTTCCTCCTGATCGTCGTTTTTGGATTGTTATTCTTATTTTAACATTTTTTGATTGTCTTTTGGGTATATTCTTGTTTTATTTATATTTATTTATTATAATAAACATAAATAAATATAAATAAACATATATTCATATAATAAATACAAATAAACACAAATAAATATGGAGGCAAATAAAAAATGGAAAATCCTTTTACTTTAACATTTGGGCAAAAACCTACGGAATTTATTTCGCGCACTAACCAAATTGGAAAGATCATTCATACATTTGATATGGAAAATCCTTCAAATAAAGTTTATATGGTTGCTGGTGTCAGGGGGTCTGGAAAGACGGTTTCTCTTGCTGAAATTGCTGATCATTATTCTTCAAATGATCAATGGATTGTTTTAAGATTGAGTGCTGATACAGATTTGATCGCTGGTGCAGTTTCCGAACTTACCCGCGTTTCACAATTTCATGATCTGGATCTTGGATTAAATCTAAATCTCGGAATTGCTGAGTTGTCGGTAAACAAAACAAATGATTCTTTGGAAAAAGAAGCTATGCTTCGTAATATTCTTGAGAAGTTAAAAAATAAAGGAAAGAAAGTTCTTTTTATCATTGATGAGATTATAAATAATTCTTATGTCAAAGTATTTGCTAGTAATTTTCAGATTTATATTACACAGAATTACCCTGTGTATCTTGTAATAGCTGGTTTGTTTGATAATATCAGCAATCTTCAAAACGAGAAGAGTCTGACATTTTTATATCGTGCTCCAAAAATTTTTCTGGAACCACTTAGCATTCCTGCAATTACTACAAGTTATCGTTCTGTATTTGACATTTCTCCAAGTGAGGCTGTTGAGATGGCGAAACTTACAAAGGGGTATCCTTTTGCTTTTCAGATTCTTGGTTATTTGAAGTGGGAGACAAATGATGATCTTGAAAAACTGCTTCCTAAGTTTGACGAGGAATTGATCATTTATGCTTATGAGAAGATATGGAGTGAACTTTCTGAACTTGACCGGAAGATTGTTTATGTAATTTCTACGGGAGTTTATAAAACTGGAGAAATTCGTGAGAAATTATCGATATCTCCACAGTTATTGAATACCTATCGAAAGCGATTGATGGAACGTGGTGTTGTGAATGGTTCTGTTCGTGGAGAACTGACTTTAGCGCTGCCTCGATTTGAGGAATATATTGAGATGTATTGTGAAGTTGAAATTTGAAATCAAAAAACACCCGCTAAGTTATCTTTGAAATAATATAACTTAGTGAGTGTTTCTATATATAATCTTTTAAGCAATCTGTGCGATCTCTGTCTCATTTGCTACCACATTCTGATCACCTACAAATGTAATACTCTTTGCTTCTCCCTGATCAAGCACAACTAACATTGTAATATCGTCACAATTTTCTTCTTTTAATTTTTCTCTATCAAACGTCATGATCAATTGTCCTGCTTTGACTTTGTCGCCTTTTTTAACTTTTGAGCTACAAATTCCTGTCAGATTTACGGTATTAAGTCCGCAGTGAATCATTACCTGTAATCCATTATCCATCACAATTCCAATTGCATGCTCTGATCCTTCAAATACAACTTCAACTGTACCATCGCAAGGAGAATAAATTTTATCATCATTTGGTTTGATCGCAATTCCGTCTCCCATCATTTTCTGGGAAAATACGTCATCGTTTACCTTATCAATACTTACAAGTTCTCCTGTTAAAAATGCTTTTAAGTTTTTATTTTTCTTGAAAAAAAACATATTTACACCTCCAAAAATTTAATTTATAATTATATAATTAAGTTAACATTAACGTCCTTTATATGGACTATTTATGCTGTCGATATATTCGTGGCTGAAAGGAGCTTTTCTTAATGAATTTGAATATTCCTCTGCATTCACTCTCTCCAAAAGAACTTGAGATCATGCAGTATGTTCACGAACACTCGGATGCAATTGTTTCAATGAGCATTCAGACATTTGCACAGGAAATTAATTACTCCACATCAACCGTCATTCGTTTCTGCCGTAAGCTTGGATTCAGTGGTTTCCCGGAATTTAAATATTTTTTAAAGAATTTAAATATTCAAAAAGAACAAAATCCTGTATCATCCGATATATCTGTTGCTTCGATCAAGAATTCGATCAAAGCTGATCTTGAAAGTACTTCAAGTCTTCTAAATTCTGATGATATGTTTCAGATCGCAAGACTGCTTTGCAGTAACCCGCCAGTTTATTTATACAGTCCTGCTGGTCTTACCGATATTTCTGTCAGCTATCTTGAAAGTATGTTATTTATTTCAGACTGTCAAAAAGTGTATAAAACTACTGCTTCTAAAGCTTTAAGACATTTTATCCAAACAGCTGATAAGAAAAGTATTTTTATTTTTATCAGTAATTCCGGACGCTTTGAATCAACTTTAAACCTTGCAAAGGAAGCTCGCCTTCACGGTATGATCGTAATATCGATCTCTTCCATTGAAAATAATGATCTTGCTGAAGTATCTACTTATAACCTTCGTTTCTTCTCTAAAAA
>ERZ840371.1615-NODE-1615-length-22408-cov-9.870263_pt1 | contig 22408 bp, 22 predicted proteins | sample MGYA00519937_ERZ840371 | MGnify/ENA primary metagenome ERZ840371 (study PRJEB31850, sample SAMEA3708873) | human gut metagenome | biome: human gut; feature: human-associated habitat; material: faeces | place: China | collected 2014 ... | reverse complement strand
CATTCAAGGTGATCGGTGACAGTCAGATGATTGAACTACAGGACAGTATTAAGAATCTTCTGATCAGCGCAACACCGTATCAGTGGAAGCACATGATCCGTCAGAGGACATGCAGGAGAAACACAAAGGAGACCAGATATGTGATGCTGAAAATCTGGGAACAGCTTCCGGAGCAGACCAGAGAACTGTTTTCTGACTGTGGGCCATTCTGTATGAATGGCGGCTGTGAGAAAGGAAAGATGACCTGTGGAAAGAGTATTCCACCGCAGATGTTACCAACAGATATTATCAGGGTGGATTTTCCAAAACTATGCGAAGAGAGTGTGTTGGAGGCAGGAGTACCAGATGAAGATACAGCTGATTGATTTTGGTGGGAGAAGCCCGGGAAGGGCTCATGCCAATGATGCCGGAGCGGATGTATTCAGTCCAAAGGATGAAGTAATCCGGCCGGGAGATATCTGTAAGCTACCTTTGGAATTTGGATTAAAAATACCAGATGGTTATGCCGGGTATATATTTCCAAGAAGTGGATTAAGTTCACAGGGAATTGTGTGCGAGCTGCCACCTATTGATTCCGGATATACAGGAGAGGTTCATGCAATCATCTCCAATATTGGGAACAGGGAATGTGAAATCAAGATGGGCGACAAGGTAGGACAACTTGTGATCATGCCGGTCCTGATACCGGATTTTACTTTTGAAAACTGGAAAGAGCATGGAACGGGGGCATTTGGTTCCATTGGGAGATAAGGATTATTGAATTATTGATGGTGAATATATGTATGTGTTATACTATGTAAAAAGGAAATTTGGTGAACTTTGAGCATAATGGTTATTTGTTAAGTTTGAAGAATTGAGGTGGGACATTGATTATTACAATTGGATCAAAGGTAAAGGATGGGGAAGGAAATACATATACATTAACAGAAGAATTAGGTCATGGTGGTTTTGGATGCGTATATAAAGCTGAATGTGAAGCTGATAAATCAGTGTATGCAGTAAAAACTTTATTATATTCATTTGGCGATGAGGCTACAGCAGCGTCTTTTAAAAATGAAGTAAAGATTTCATCAGAAGTAAGTGGGGAACATGTAATACATTATATCTATGCACATGATGGAGATGAATATCCTGAACTACCTCCTTATATTATTATGGAGTATGCAGAGGGAGGAACACTAGCAGACCAGATTGAAGAGCGTAAAAAAACAAATAGTCCATATTCGAAAGAGGAATTGAGAAATCTATTTCTTCAACTTGTTGATGGAATGAAGTCAATTAATAAAAAATTAGTTCATAGAGATATAAAACCGGAGAATATACTTATTTGTAATGGAATATGCAAAATTACTGATTTCGGACTTGCAAAGGTGGCTTCAGAATCTACTAGAACCATGTCATTTAAGGGATATGGTACATTACAATATATTGCTCCTGAAGCTTGGAAATCAGAAAAGAATACTATTCAGATGGATATTTACTCTATGGGCATAGTATTTTATGAATTAGCTTTATTAGATTATCCATATGACATTATTTCTAATGATGTGGATGCATACAGAAGCGCACACATGTTTTCTAGAATAAAAAGAACGAATGATTTAAAAAATGTTTTAGGAGCAGATGTAGCATCCATAATTTTAGCTATGTTAGAAAAACCTGTTCAGAAGAGATTAAAATCATGGGAAGAGATTGAAGAACAACTAGGCAATCCATCACTTGAAGCAAATGGTGATTTAGGAAATATTGTAAGTTTAGCTATTGGGAAAAAAATAGAGACTGACACGAGAATACAACAGCAAATCGAGGAGGAAAATCGAAAGAGAAAAGAAAAAGAAGATTTCTGCAATTTAGTGAGGAATCAATTTGAATCAGTTATAGTAGATTTTTTTGAGCAATTCACTGATGAATATAATATTCATTTGGCTGGAAATGACAAGTGTAGATTACAATCAACAAGTCGAGGTTATGGACATATAGAACAGTTTTCATATCAACTTACAATTCCTTCTGTTACAAATATTGAAGTTAAGTGTAAGGTAATTTTGCCTAATTCGTTTACTCGTATTGTTGATGTGGATAGGGCCTATGGTTTTTCATATATGTATGGTTCTGTGTATGGTAAGCGTGAAGTAGTATATACTCCACAGTATAAAAATAAGGATATTATGGGGTGGGTTGAAATTAAAAATACCAAGGGTTTAGGATTTAACCTCTGGTTGATACAAACGGACGATATGTATGGTGATTGGTATGTCTTAAGAAATAAGAATAATGGGATATATGCGACACAATATGAGCCAAAACAGGAACCTTTTGCATTTGAAATTGACGAGCTTGATGAGGCATTGAAGGGTATTAATGCATTTAGTCTTTATTCTTCTGAAGTAGAGCCATTTGATAAACAGAAACTGATGGGATTAGTTGCTCAACTTATTAACTAACGCTGTGAAGAATTGAGAAACAAAGAAAAAAGTTAGGTATCTTTATGAATAACACAATTTAATAACAAATTTACATAGCACTTTAGCCAAAAGGTTAAGGTGCTATTTTTTTACCACAAAAGGAGGAACGAAATGGCATGTAAATTAGTAATTGCTGAGAAACCCTCGGTGGCACAGTCCATCGCAAAGGTAATCGGTGCAGATAAGAGAGAGGACGGATACCTAGAGGGCAATGGTTATATTGTCAGCTGGTGTGTGGGACATCTGGTGGAACTTGCGTCACCGGAGTCCTATGATGAGAAATATGAAAAGTGGAGATATGAGGATCTTCCAATCCTGCCATCAGAATGGAATTACCAGATTGCAGAAGCAACCCGAAAGCAGTTCGGGATTCTGAAAAAACTGATGGAAAGAGAGGATGTAACCGGATTAGTGGAAGCCACTGATGTTGGATAGTGCGTAGGGGCGACAAACAAATACAAGTAAATCAAGGGACTTCCTCAATCCTTTAAAGGCTATGACAGTAACGGTTATAGTCTTTTTTCATGCGGTAACTACCGTATGAAATGAAATCATATTCCCTAAAGCAAAGAAATACCCGCCTACAATATTCCGCTATCTAATCCCCCGATAACTAGCGGGCGAGAAAATCATAAATCAGTACCAAATGCAACAGCTATCACTTACCGCATCAATTTCACTCACCAATGGCAGGCAAGAGAAAGAGAGACAGAAAAGCAAAAGAAAGAACCAAAGAAAAGTAAAAGACAGAGAGATAGAGAATGATGTTAGTTATCTTATCAATCAATCCTATCAATCAATACTTATACATCTAACCATAGATGTACCACCACAGGAGGGCAAAGACCATGAATAAAAGGCAAGAACAACAGATTGTAGACTATTACAGCACCACAGACAGATATATTCGCAGTGACCGCTATTCTGACAGCAATCAGACCGTATTCACAAAAGAGAATGACAGATACCAGTGGCTTGTGTTGGAGCAGAAAAGCCAGCATGATGTGGAGATAAGACAGACCGACAGCCATGGAACAATAACAACAAGGGACAATTATGAACTGACAAGGAATATCCCTAAATGCGTGGGTGTGGAACGCCTATGTAAGGACGCAAATATGCAGATACCCTTTACTGCTGATGAAATCAATCTTATCTATCAGTTTGGGGAACAGAGCAAAGCAGAAACATGCGCTCATTTATCCGCAATCCTGACACAGATAAAGGACAATGACACCAAGCAGATTGTATGTAGCACTTTGAAGAAATTAAATGTCTTGCCAGAAGAAACGTGTGCGGAGTTGGCAGCCGCCACAAAAAGACGAAAACTGACAGAGCGTGACCACTCCATCAAGGTAAGATTGTCAAAGGCAGAGAAACAATTAAAAGAGCCGACAATTACCGAGGGAAAACAGAACAGGATTGGCAGAAAAGGAAAGGCAGGCATGGAGCTATGAAGCTGTCACGATATGAACAGGAAACCATTGTCAGCTACAATGCAGGGGAGCAGACCGCCACCATCTACACAAGGGATAAGGCAGTCATGCGGAAACTTGACACATTGGTTGCCGACTTCCCTGCTACATACAAGCTGATGAAGCAGGACGAGGTATCTAAGACCTATTCCTTCCCGAAATCATTTGTCAGCTACCGCAAGCCGAGGGCAGTCAACACCGAGCAGAGAGAACGGGCAAGGCAGATGATGATTAAGCAGAACAATTCAAAATAAATTTGAGTTTTTGAGTTGTGTTTTCACAGATTTTTTACTTATATATTTGTTATATAAATTCGCACAGAATTATGCTATAATCAATGGGATTTGTTCCATAAATCCTATTGCAACGCAAATTTTCGTAACTGCAACGATTGGTTGACACCAATTAAATAGCTGTTGGTGGTATGCAACTAACAAATTATTCTATTATGTTCACAAGGAGGTACTTAACATGGACATAATAGAAAATATACAAACGGAGGTGATGAACATGGATATATCGGAAAGGCTTCAAGAGCTGCGTAAAAAAGAAGGCTATTCACAGGAGCAAGTTGCCGAGATGTTAGGACTTTCAAGGCAAGCAATTTCCAAATGGGAAAGTGGACAGGGAAAGCCAGAAATTGACAATATCATTAAACTAACAGAAATATACCATGTAAGTGCAGATTATATTCTGTTAGGTACTGAAAAAGTATCTGCTCCAGTGCCGGAAAAGAAGGAATTGAGCCACGAATACAAAAAAGCAATAGGTATAATTGCTATAATAGCGGCAACAGCAATAGTTACAGTGCTATTTATTACTGCGTTAGGATTGCTTTCACGATTAGGAATTTAGGAGGAAAAATTATGGAGCGAACAGGAAGGATTTCAAAGTTGTATCTCATTATTCTTTTGTTTAGCATGATTGCTATAACAATGAGTGGTTGTGTTTATGTTAATAACAAGAATTGGGACGACATGACACCCGAAGAACAAGAAGAAGTACGGCAAAATTTTGAGGAAGAACGGAAAGAACTGGAAGAAGATTTTTCGAGTGATAGTGTGGAGGGTAAATTTACATCATATATTCTTGATAAGGTTGAAGAAGGTATTGAAGATTAAGCAGTTCTAATGAATCAGAAAAAATTGAATATTGTTTACCTATGGTAGCGATTTATCTTAACGGAAAATTAGCTACCTTTTTTATTTCAGAAACTAACAAAACAGCATAGAAAGGACGAGGTCTCAAAATGATTGAAAACCAAAACGAAGCAAGCAGAAATTTAGAAAAAGCATTACAGGCATTAGAACAGGCGAAACAGCGAGTAGCCAACGAAAAGAAGAAGCAGAACGAGAAAAAGCGTAAAGCGGAAAATCACCACAAGTACATTATGGGCGGTATTATCGTAAAGTATTTTCCCGACTGCTACCAATATGACGAGGACGAGCTGAAACGTTTCATCAGATTCCGATCACTTGGAGAGGATTTTACAGAAGAAAATCTGAAAAAAGTGATTGCCGGAGAGAAAGAGTCTCCTGAAAAAAATGAAAAAGTACCGGAACGGAAAGAAGCAAAACCCGAAAAGCGTAAGTTTGATCTGGTAGTTGATATTCAGGAAAAAATGGCACAGGGAAAGAACGGAGGATATGTCCGGTGGGCAAAAAAATATAATGTGAAACAGTTTGCAGAATCTATTCTGTTTTTACAGCAGCATGATATTCACGATAAGGAAACTCTGGATGCCCTGGTAGATGGAAGTGCTGCCAGATATCATGAACTGATGAAAATCATCAAGGATGCGGAAACAAAAATGGCAGAGAATAAAGTTTTGAAAACGCATATCATCAACTATTCCAAGACCAGAGACACCTACATTGCCTATTGAAAATCAGGATATAGTAAGAAATTTTATGAGGCACACCGGGATGAAATACTTCTTCACAAAGCAGCCAAGGAAGCATTTTCAAAACTGCCGGATGGAAAGATCCCGAAGGTAAAGGATCTGAATGAAGAATTTGCAAGACTGCTTTCAGAGAAAAAGGCAGCTTACAGTGAATACAAGAAAATAAAAAAAGAGATACGGGATTATCAGATAGCGAAGCAAAATGTGGAATCCTTCTATGCTGCTCAGCAGAGCTGGGACATAGAGGAAGACATGAAAAAGAAACGGCATCAGGAGAGATAAGCATGCGGGCAATCATCAAAAATATATTGGTGGTTGCTCTCTTTTTTTATATTTCGGCAGAGCAGGAATGTATCAGCACTCACGAAGTGAGGGCGTAGCTTGTCATTGAAAATGACATTCTAAGGGGATTGGGGATGTGCCTCCAACAAGCAAAACGCGCTCGTGTACGTACGGGGGCACTGCTTGCTAACTTGCGAAGCAACAATATAATAAGAAAAATTGATGTGTTTGATAGGATATAGTGATACAATAAAAAAAGCAAGCTTTATATTAATATACAGGGGGATTTTTATGAGAGAAAAATTTTCATATAATGAATTTTTAGATTTGATTGAAAAAAATGAATGGCAGGCAGATAAGTATAAGAGTAAATTTATTCCAAATCATATGGTCACGGAGAAAACAATTAGGAGTATAAATATAGAATTTGATAAAAGAGTTATAGGACAACAAGCAGTAAAAGAGCAGATATTGAAAGCAATTTTTCCAATCATGAACAATGTACAATGTAAACCGATTGTTCTTCTGTTTTACGGAAATTCTGGAATTGGTAAAACTGAAACGGCACAGTTTCTAACAGAACAGATTGGGGGAAAGATACTGAGAAAGCAGTTTTCAATGTATCAAAACAATGAATTTGCAAATTATTTATTTGGAGGAAAGTATAACGAAAAGAGTTTTGCGAAGGATTTAATTGCGAGAGATTCTAATGTGATTTTACTTGATGAATTTGATAAAGCGTATTCTGTATTTCACAGTGCTTTTTATCAGCTATTTGATGAGGGAATTTATGAAGATCAGAATTATAGAGTCGATGTAAGACATGCGATTATTATTTGCACATCTAACTACAAATCTAAAGATGAGATAAAAGAGAAATTAGGAGATCCAATTTTTAATAGGTTCGATGGTGTTATTAAATTTGAAGATTTATCACAAGAGGCGAAAAAAATGATAGCCACTAAAGAACTTAAAGAGTTAGATGAAGAAAAAATAATCCCAGAAAATGTTAGAAAAATACTTGTAGAACAGTCAACAAAACTTGAAAATGCGCGTGAGATACGGAAATTAATAAAAGATACTAAATCGCTAATTGAAATAAGAGAGATATGTAAATAAACAGATTCTAAAGCTTAGTCTGTAAGATGATAACAAAATATTTTAAATAAATATTTATATTTGTGTCACCAGTGGTGTCACAAATGAGAAAGGCAGTTATATGGGGAAAAATGAAATTAATTTAGCAGACAATTTGATAAATATAATTAATACTGCTAGAGAAAATGCCTTGAAGAAGGTTAACGAAGAGTTAATAAATATGTATTGGCAGGTTGGAGAGTATTTGCACAAAGAATCTCAAAAGTCAATGTTTGGTGATTCATATATTGATTCTATTGCAAAGGAGATACAGGAAGAATTTCCAGGAATAAAGGGGTTCAATCGACGTGGTCTGTATAGGATGAAACAATTTTATGAGACTTATGCAGAGAATGATGTTGTGACACCACTGGTGACACAAATTAGTTGGACAAATCATTTGCTGATTATGTCTGGTTGCAAGAGTGATGAAGAAAGAGAATTTTATATTCGATTATGTATCAAAGAGAAATACTCCAAAAGACAATTACAACGTCAACTGGATAGTGGGTATTACGAAAGGTATATGTTATCAAAAGATGTGTTACTGCCGGAAAGTGTAAAAAGATTGGGAGAAAATCCATTTCTAGATTCATACGTGATGGAATTCTTGGATTTGCCAAATGAATATCATGAAAATGATTTGAGAAAAGCACTAATTAGGAATATGAAAGATTTTATTTTGGAGTTAGGTAAAGATTTTACATTTATTGATGAGGAATACAAAGTCCAGGTTGGAGGGGATGATTTTAGAATAGATCTCTTATTCTTTCATCGAGGATTGCAGTGTTTAGTAGCAATTGAATTGAAGATTGGTAAGTTTAAACCAGAATATGTTTCTAAATTGGATTTCTATTTAGAGGCCTTGGATAGACAGGTAAAGAAAGAAAATGAAAATCCAAGTGTTGGATTATTATTGTGTGCAACTAAGAATGATGAAGTCGTTGAATATGCAATGAGTAGGACGATGTCTCCAATGTTGGTTTCAGAGTATAAGCTACAATTGCCGGATAAGAAGGTATTGCAGAAGAAATTGCAAGAGTTGGTAAATATACCGATGATTGAGGAGTAACAAATTTGGAGCTATCAAGAGGATTAGAGTAAAAGCAAAGGAGATGGATATGAAAGACTTTGATATATTTGATCACATGGATGGAATTCCGGATAAAGAATCAGAAAAGGTGAGAGCACAGGAAGTTTATAAAAAAGTACGTAACGAATTTAAGAAAATTTCAAAGGAAGATACTTTGGGATATAGTTTGCAAGCGGTATATATAGCGCATATCATAATAGATAACGAATGCGATTGCAATGAAAAGGTGCCTCCAAGTTATAGACTGTATGCGAATGGTACAAATGATAAAGATTTACAAGTAATATTGGATAAAGCAATACAGAAATTTATTAAAGAAGGAAACTATTTTTTTCATTATTATTGTCATCAATTGGAACGTGAATTTCCAAGGATTATTGATGAGTACTTAAATTATAACAATATAAAAGATGAGTATTGGTGCAAATTATTATCTGATAATGATACGACATTGTCAGGAAAGAAATCCTATAATTTTATTATTTTACATTTTGATAAAGTAGTACTGGAGACAAACATTACATATAAGGGAAAAAGGCATCCATTTTTAGATGCACTCAAGCATGAATGGTCATTTGGTAAAGTTAATGATATAGACAATAGAAAAATAAATTATAACGAATTATTCTGTAGAGCAGCACATAAAGAGAATTCTTTTGTATATTTATATGAAGATATTTTCAATGCTTTGTCTGCATTAAAGTATGAAAGTGGGGAAAATTATGGAAGCATACTAGTTCTTTGTAGAACAAAAGATAAATCGTTTGATGAAGTACAGTCAAATTATAAGATATCTATAAAATTTAAGCATGAAATAGAATTAGAAAATAATTCGTATAAAAAAATTAGAAAATTATTGGAAATGGCAAAGAAGAATATGTCGTTGCTTATGAATGAAGATGGAAAAATATATGCTATGGGTAAGATGATAGACAATCCTTCTTGCGGATATTATGAAATTAGTTTTGATGGTTTTTTCAAATGGACTTTATATAAAAATAAAGAAAAGCTTTTGTGCTATGAAAATATGATTCCTATGATTCCTGATAAGGAAATAGGTATAAGTAATAAGAACTTAGAATTGTTAAAGAGAACATTTGATATTTCTGATACGTCAAAATTCGAAAAAATAATTCAGAAAGCAGTTTCTCAAAAACATGGGACAATAGTTGTATTTGCAGAGAATGCAATGGATGAGGCGAGTCGGTTGGAGGAATCAGGGATAAGTATAACTCCGATAGATATCAGTACAGGAATGTTAGTAGAAGAAATAACCTCTATAGATGGGGCTCTTATTTGTGATGTAGATGGAATATGCTATTCAATTGGAACAATTTTGGATGGAATAAAGTCAGAAAGGACTGATTCATCACGAGGGGCAAGGTATAATTCTGCAATAAGATATATTGAAAAACAGAAGAAAAATCAGAAAAAAACATTTATTGTTGTTGTTTCAGAGGACGGGTATGTAAATTGCTTTTCTTCGGAAGAATAAAATTTTTGTATTGTATATAGGTCAGTAATTGGATATGAGGTAAATTAGGGCATTTGGAGTTAAGAAACATCAATATAGGCATATTCAAAAAATATACATATAGAAGTAAATAATGGTCAAAAAACAATCGACATCCGACCTCGTACACGTTATAATATAAGTAATCTAATAAGAAAACAGTGTTATCATTACCGCATACAGAGTGAGAATGGTAGCCATAAATATGAATTCGCAGGAACGGAATGGTTGAACCCTCAGGGTGACAGTGTCACTCATTTGTCAGCGAGAGGTGCTTAACTTAGATGATTTTCAGTTTTCTTATTTTGACATGGATTTACAGGAAGGGTAGAAAAATCAATGATTTCATTGACTTATCTTAACTCAAAATAATATAGGTTTCCAACGGGGACTTGAACTCCTAAGCGCTAGTTGTGGGTTCGATTCCCGCAGGGAACATTTGCGAAAACTATAAGTCATGTAAAAATAGAGACAATATGTACTGCGCGAGATTTACTCGCAGTCAGAACGTATTATCTCTATTTTTATAGGGTGACATCCCGCAACGAAGAAAGAAAAGATAGTTATTTTTAGATAAAAATCAGTTGTTTGAAAAATTTTATAAATGACAATACTTCAATATATATTCTTAATGATATTAGTATATTACTAAAAGTTTGTGTTCAAAATACGAAATCCTTAGTTTTACACTTAAAAAAGATACTAAAATTTTTCAAGACTACGAATAAAGTTTGCAGGAGTGATCCCATATTTTTTCTTAAACAATTGGATGAAGTGACTTTCATTACAAAAACACAAGGTGTAACTTGTTTCATTTATGGTCATTCCGGAAGATAGCATTTTCTGTGATTCATCAAGTTTCTGATTCAGGATATATTGGTGCAGAGAAATACCGGTCTCTTTTTTAAAAGCCTGAGATAAGTAATCGCGGGAAACATGTAAAGCATTGGATAATTGTTCAATCTTAAGCCGGCTGTGAAGATTGATATGAATCAGATGCATACAACGATTGATCAGGTCGCTATAAGTGTGTGGAATATTGTTTTCCTTCACTTTTGAAACAAGCTCAATGGCTTTTTCACAGAGATAATCAATACATTCTTCCATTGTCTGAAGGTAATCAATCTCCTGAATATATTGGTCACTTAACTGGTAAGCCTCACTTTCATCCAAGCCACCAAGAATTGCATAGTGAATGGCAACAGCAATGGTGGCAACTGCCCAGTAATGAATTTCTCTGGATTGATTATCTGACATATGCCCAATAATCAGTCCAGATTCTTTATACAAGTCAAGCGCTTTTCTGACACCGTCAATATCTCCATTTCTAATAGAATAAAATAGCATGATCTCATATTGGAAAGAGGAATGTGTCTTTCCGGTTTCTCTTGCTTCATATATAAAATTCTTAGTTGAATCTAAAAATTCATAGTTTATTTTTGTATGATCTTCTGACATAAATTCCTCCACTAAAAAAATTCGCCGTTTTCCAAGAGTAAGCAAGTTTCATCAGGTTTTCCTCCACTTATTATATAATAAAAATAATATAAAACAACATAAATTTGATATAGATAAATGTAAATAGATGATATGTTGAAGATAGATAAATGGATTGAATGGGAGGTATTTTATGGGGAAAAGCCTTGAGGAAATGTGCCGGCTTGTGACAGGGGCTGGAGCATGGCACATAGGAAACATTCATGTATCGGACGGACCTCACGGAATCCGCGCACAGGAGGATGGGGCTAAGAATAATGACAGTTACGAAGCAACTTGTTTTCCTACTGCCAGCAGTACGGCCTGTTCCTGGAACAGAGAATTGATTAGAAAAATGGCAGAAGGAATGGCAAGTGAGGCAAAAGAACTTGGTGTATCTGTTGTTTTAGGACCGGGGATCAATATAAAACGCTCTCCTTTGTGTGGTAGAAATTTTGAGTATTATTCGGAAGATCCTTTTCTCGCCGGAGAACTGGCAGTAGCATATATTTGTGCAATGCAGACAAATGGAGTGGGGACATCCCTGAAGCATTTTGCCGGAAATAGTCAGGAAACTCATAGGATGACGAGTAATTCCATGATTGATGAACGTGCTTTGCATGAAATATATCTGAGTGCATTTGAGAAAACAGTAAAATGTGCAAAACCGGCAACTGTCATGGCAAGTTATAACTATCTGAATGGAGTGCCGGCATGTGAAAATTATGAATTGCTGACGGATATACTTAGAAAGCAATGGGGGTATGAGGGGCTGGTAATGAGTGATTGGGGTGCATGCGTAGATCTTCCGGCCTGTATTGCTGCCGGAATGGATGTAGAAATGCCGGACAGCTGCGGAAATCATTTTAATGAGTTACTGGAAGCGGCAAAAAAGAACTCGCGATTAGAACAGGCGCTTAGAACTTCTGTCTACAGAATTGAAAAGTTAGTTGCTGCTTATGGCAAGAACAGAATTGAAAAGAAAGAAGCTAAGTGTGTATCGGAGCAGACAAGAAATCATAATCATGAACTGGCAAGACGGATTGAGGAAGAAAGTGCAGTACTTCTAAAAAATGATGGCTTTTTCCCATTAAAGGATATAGGGGAAATTCTTCTGATCGGAGACCTTGCCGATAAACCGAGAATTCAGGGTGGAGGCAGCAGCCATATTCATACGGATCGTGTGGATAATTTTATAGAAGAATTTGAAAAACAACATATAAAAGTACATTTTGCCAGAGGTTATAGGAGCAATACCTTTCATAGAGACAGCAGGTTGGAAAAGGAAGCTTTGGAGAAATTGCAAAAAGCAAAGAAGCAGAACATGCCAGTCCTTTTTGTTGGTGGATTGACAGATATTGCTGAGGGCGAAGGTTATGACAGGGAGAGTTTTGAATTACCGGCGAACCAGACAGCTTTGCTGGAACAGATACTTTGTATAGATGATAAAATCGGATTTATTTCTGTTAGCGGTTCTCCCTATAATATGGAACTTCCATCAAAATGTAAAGGGTTATTGCAGTTATATCTTGGTGGAGAAGCAGCAGCGGCAGCTTGTGTAAGGCTTGTTACAGGTGTTGTTAATCCATCAGGGAAACTTGCAGAATCGATTCCTTATTGTGAAAAAGATGTTCCTAGTTATGGATATTTTGGAAGACAGGGGGAGCAGAATCACCATTTGGATGATGTTGCGTATCGGGAGAGTATTTTTCCGGGATACAGATATTACGATACATTTGATGTTCCGGTGAGATATTGTTTCGGATATGGACTGAGTTATACGCAGTTTACCTATTCTGATTTACAGATTAGTAAAGCTACAAACGAAAGTTATCAAATTTCATTTTGTATTGAAAATACCGGAATGGTATCTGGAAGTGAAATATCGCAGCTTTACATAAAAAATCCACAAACCGACGATTTCCGGGCAAACCGGGAATTAAGAGGGTTTGAAAAAACAGACCTGAAGCCGAGTGAGAAGAAAAAGATAGTGATTGCTATTGATGAGAGGGCTTTTTCGGTGTATCAGAACGGAGAATTTCAGGTAATTGAAGGAGTATATGAAATACAGATAGGTTCATCGTTACAGGATATACGTTTATCGGAAACTGTTGAAGTGAACGGAACCAAACTGGTTTCTCCCCTATACAGGAATACGAAGGTGCCTCTTTCTGAAAAAGATTTTAATATGATTTATTCTTATCCGTGCACCCATTTTTCAGATATGAAACCTGGGGAGTATACAACAAAAAACTCATTGATACAGATGGCACCTTATTCCCGGCTTGCAAAAAAATGGATCCGGATAGGAAAAATTGCAGCAAGACTAATGTACTTTCCAAAATCCATGCAGGATCCGGAAGTAAGAATGATGACGGAAGGTATTCTGGAGGGAAATATTGATAGTGTATGTAATCAGAGTGGAGGTCTGATAAAAAACAGGACAATTAAAAAGATAGTGGATTCAGCAAATAAGGGGGCTTTAAAATGAATGAAAAATTAGATGCAAGAACAAAATGGACTTATTGTATCGGTGCAACAGGAAGAGATGCAGCATATGCACTGGTAAGCATGTACCTGATATTGTATGTACAGTATACAATGAACCTTACAAGTGCACAGTTTGCAGTAATCAGTGGTGCAATGATTCTTTGTATGGTATGGGATGCCATTAATGATCTCCTAATGGGAATCATAATAGAAAATACACATTTCAAGATGGGAAAATTTAAGCCATGGATACTGATTGGCTGTATCACAAATGCGATCGTTATTGTATGTTTGTTTACCATAAGACCAAGTGGATGGGGATTTGTGGCTTTTTACAGTCTGTTTTATTTATTATGGGGAATGACCTATACAATGAATGATATTGCATACTGGGGTGTTTTGCCGTCGCTGAGTTCTGATCCCGGAACCAGAGATTCTCTTGTAACTATTATGAGTATTTTCGTGTGTATCGGACAGTTTTCAGTTGCAGGAGTTGTACCGGTGGTAATTGCCGGCAATGCAGTAAACGCATACAGAATAGTTGCACTTATCGTTGCTTTGGCTTTGATCTGTTTTCAAATGCTGACCGCATTTGGAATAAAGGAGCGGCCGCGAAAGGAACAGAAAGACAAATTGTCTTTGAAGGATATGTTCCATATTTTTGCAAGAAATGACCAGCTGGTAGCATCAGGGCTGGCATCCATATTTTTTAATATTACAAATAATATTCTGATTGTTTTCGGAGTGAATTTCTTTTATACAGAGTACGGATATTCGGAAAGCGGAACACTGGTATTTTACTTTACGGTCATGTATGGACTCGGAATGCTTATCTCACAGGCAAGTTATGCAGGACTGGCAAAACGATTTTCAAGAGAGAAGATTCTTAAAGTATGCTTTATTGTTCTTCTGATTGGGTATGCCTGCTTTATGGCGTTTGGTTATGTGCTGCCGAAGAATGTGATCCTTCTGAATGCAATCGGTTTTGTAATCTTCTTTTTTCAGGGACTTATGAATCTGGCAATCGTTGTTATGATCAATAATACGATCGAATATGATGAGGCAAGATTTCATGAAAGACATGATTCAGTCATATCTGCAGTGCGCTCATTCAGTGTAAAACTGGCGGGGGGAATTAATCAGGGGCTTTCAACATTAGTGCTTATTGTGAGCGGTGTTTATGCTAAGAGCCAGAGCATCAGCGCTTTGGAGATAGAGGTAAACAAGGGAAATCTTTCCAGTGAAGAGGTTTTAGCGGAAGCAAACAAGTATATTGGTGAAATAACAGCGCAGCAGGCGCTTATTTTCCGAATTGGAATGGTTCTCATACCGGTATTTGCATTGATAATTTCTTATGTGATTATGAAAAAGAAATATCATATTGATGAAGCGGAGTATGCCAGACTTATTAGGGAAAAATAAGTCGATATATGTGGGGACTTTTTTACAATATTAGAGTTGAATAAGGTAGGAATTCTGAGTAAATAAGAGCAAATTTTGGTGATTAAATTATATATTAAAAATTGTTGTAATTTTTAATATTATCGCACATAATATAACCACAGATATGATTCTGGTGTGTGTATGCACATTAAATATTGGGCTGGTCGCAAGACCCGGGTCCACCAAATGGCGGGTAAGACACCCGCCATTTTTTGACTAAAAAGAGGAAGTATGAGCGAATTAAGTATTTTTATTGATGAGTCTGGGGATTTTGGTGAATATGATTATCATTCTCCTTGGTATATAGTTACAATGGTATTTCATGAACAAGAAGCATCCATTCAAGAGCCAATGGAATATTTAAATAGAGAATTATCACTTTTGGGATTAGAAAATCATTGTATACATACAGGCCCTATTATTCGAAAAGAGGAAGAATACTCTGAAATGGATTATATAGAACGTAGAAAGATATTTAATAAGATGGTTACGTTTATGAGACAGAGTGGGGTAAAATATAAAGCTTTCCATATAGAGAAAAAGCATATTGAAGATATTGTTGAAGCAACGGGTAAACTTTCAAAGCAAATATCTGTTTTTATTAGGGAGCACTATGACTTCTTGCTTTCGTTCGACTTGGTTAAAATATACTATGATAATGGACAAGTAGAGTTAAACAAAATATTATCGACCTTGTTTAATGCATTTTTGCCAAGAGTGGAGTTTCGAAAAGTAAAACCATCGGATTATAGGTTGTTTCAGGTGGCTGATATGATATGCACTTTTGAACTGTTAAAGCTAAAAATACAGAATCATTCCTTTTCGAAATCAGAGCAAATATTCTTTGGCTCAGTAAATGATTTAAAGAGAAACTACTTGAAGATTGTCAAAAGACAGGATATTGATCATTAGGCAATAACTCCAGTGAATTCAACGATTCACTGGAGTTATTTTTACCATCCCTTAATCTGTTTTACCTGTTCTGCCCGTTCGGGATCTCTGTGATATTGTAGTTTGAATTGTATCGTTTCAACCACTTCTTTCCTAGCTTCATCATCCAACTGATAAAAAGAAGTCAGAAGATTATCCACATCCGGCATACTATTTTTACCGAATAGGTACATAAGTGGATAGAGAGAGTTTTTCAAGTAGGTTTTGACTCTGCTTGCATCCAAGGCTCCATTCAATCCATCTGGGAGAGTGGGATATATTTCTTCTTCGGTAATAGCTCCAGAGAAAGGACTTGCAGAGCATATCTCATTCACATCAATATCTAAAGCATTGGCAAGACGAAGTGCAAAGTCAAAGCGGATATTGGAATCTTTTTGAATAATCGTGTATAACGTGGTGGCACTAATGCCGGTTTCTTTTGCAATTCTGCGTACATTTGTACCTTTTTCATCAAGGTACTCTTTTAATTTCTTTCCATCGCCCATAAGTAACCTCCTATTTTCATAGACAAAGTAATTACGAAAAACATAAATCCAATTGTTATCATATCACATTTACGAAAAACATAAAAGTGAAAATTACATAATTTTAGAATTACGAAAACCGTAAAATATTATTTACGAAGTATTGACATTATTTACGGACAGTGATAATATGAATTTACGAAAATCGTACACAACAAAAATACAAGAGTTGTAACGGAATTGTAGAATGAGAAGGGAGGATGAATATATGGCGAACTATCAATATATGATGAGTGCGGATGATGTGGCTAAGGAACTGGATTGTTCCAAGTCCTATGCTTACAAGTTGGTTAAGGCAATGAATAAGGAACTTGCGGAGCAGGGATATATCACAATGGCAGGACGGATTCCAAGAGCATATTGGGCAAAAAAGATGTTCGGATACGAGCTGGCTGCGAACTAAGAGAGGAGAAGAAAGGAATGGCTTACAAAGAAAAAGACACGAAGAAATGGACTGCCCAGTGGTTTGAAACGAATGCAAAGGGCGAAAAGAAAAAACGAAGAAAGAGAGGATTTTCCACAAAAAAGGAAGCTCTGGAATATGAGCGACAGAAAAAACTCAATAGCAGTCGAAGTATGGATATGAAATTGAGTGAATTTATGGAGGTATATTTTGAGGACAAACAGAATGAACTCAAAGAACGTACCATGAAAAACAAACGTTATATGATGGAACAGCATATTATTCCGTATTTTGGAAATCAAATGATGAGTGAAATATCAGCTTCGCAGATTATTCAGTGGCAGAATGAAATGCAGACAAAAGGCTTTTCGGAATCATATCTGCGAATGATACAAAATCAGCTAACCAGCTTGTTTACTCATGCTTCAAGGATTTACGATTTGCATACGAATCCATGCAAGAAGGTAAAGCGGATGGGAAACTCGGACAGCAGAAGCTTGGATTTCTGGACAACAGAGGAGTATCAGCAGTTTATTCAGACTATAGAACCGGGAACAAGATATTATCTCATCTTTGAAATTCTTTTTTGGACTGGATGCAGAATTGGAGAACTACTTGCATTAACTCCGGCAGATATAAACTTTGAAAGAAATCAAATCAGCATCACAAAAACGTACTATAGGACAGAACGAAAGGATGTGATTACAGAACCAAAGACAAAACAATCTGTGCGAACAATAGAAATACCGGAATTTTTGAAGCAGGAAATAAAGCAATTTATTGAAGGACATTATGGTATGCCGGAGAATGAAAGACTTTTCCCTATTGTGCAGGAAGCAGTACAGCATAAGATGAAGCAAAATATGGTGAAAGCCGGAGTAAAGAAAATCCGAGTGCATGATTTAAGGCATTCGCATGTAGCATATCTCATCAACAAAGGGATTGAGCCGATTCTGATAAAGGAAAGATTAGGGCATAAGGATATAAGAATTACCCTAAATACTTATGGTCACTTATATCCGAATCAGCAACGGAGAATTGCAGATTTGCTGGATAATGAACAAGAAAAAAGTCCCAACAGCGGGCAACTGTCAGGACTAAAGATAACCGGATAAACCTCTGTTATCCTATGTATATACAAGCTAAGTATAGCAGAGGTTTTCTCCGGTAGCAATTATAAAATTAAAATTGGAGGAGAAAATGACAGAACAGAAGATTGAATTAAAGATGATTAGAATGTCAGAGGTACAGTCGCAGGAGATTGAGTGGCTGTGGTATCCATTCATTCCTTATGGCAAGCTGACAATTATTCAGGGTGATCCGGGTGACGGAAAGACAACAATGGTCTTGAATCTGGCGGCAAAGCTGTCAAAGGGCGAAGCACTGGATGAAAATATGAAAGTCACAGAGCCGGTCAATGTAATATACCAGACTGCGGAGGATGGTCTTGCGGATACAGTAAAACCAAGATTAGAGCTTGCCGGAGCAGACTCGAGAGAATTATCGTTATTGATGAGAGTGACAAGTCACTGTCTATGGTAGATGAACGCTTGGAAGAAGCGATTGTGAGGACTGGTGCAAGGCTCTTGATTTTAGACCCGATACAAGCATATTTGGGCGGTGGCATGGATATGAACCGAGCAAACGAAGCAAGGGATATGACAAAGAAATTAGGAGCATTGGCAGAGAAAACAAAGTGTGCAATTATCCTTATCGGTCACATGAACAAGGCTTCCGGCAATAAAGCAGCATACCGGGGCATGGGTTCCATAGATTTCTTTGCAGTGGCAAGAAGTGTTCTTCTGGTCGGCAGGGTAGAGGGAGAACCGAATACCAGAGCAGTTGTCCAGATAAAAAATAACCTTGCAGCATTTGGACATCCAAAAGCATTTGCCTTATCAGAGGAAGGCTTTCAGTGGATTGGAGATTATGAGATTACGGTGGATGAATTTATCCGGAACTATGTTCCGTGTGTGCCGATGCAGGAACGGGACGGACAGATGTACGGACCGGATCCGCGCAAGGCTTTTTGCGGAAGCCCGTATGACAAGGATTCGTTCGGATGCTACGCGCCTGTGATCTGCGAGGCGCTGCAGAAAGCGGTTGCTGAGATGGGCACAAAGGAAGGCTTTCATGGCTATGCACCGGAGCGAGGCTATGATTTTTTGTTAAACGCCATTGCAAAAGAGGATTTTGCAGCACGGGGCTGCGAGATTTCTCCGGATGAGATTTTTGTATCGGACGGTGCAAAGTGCGATGTCGGAAATATTCAGGAGATTTTTGGAACCGATAATCTTGTTGCGGTCTGCGATCCGGTTTATCCGGTCTATGTGGATACGAATGTCATGGCAGGCAGAACCGGTGTATATGACAAAGCGCTGGGCACATATGAGGGACTGGTATACATGCCCTGTACCCAGGAAAACGGCTTTGCACCGAAGCTTCCTGATAAGACACCGGATCTGATCTACCTGTGCTTTCCCAATAATCCGACTGGTGCGGCAATTACAAAGGAAGCACTGCAGAAATGGGTCGATTATGCAAATGAAATTCATGCGGTCCTTCTTTTTGATGCGGCATATGAAGCCTATATCACGGAAGAGAATATCCCACACAGCATCTATGAGTGTGAGGGAGCAAAGACCTGTGCCATCGAGATGCGCAGCTTTTCCAAAAACGCGGGCTTTACCGGACTGCGTCTCGGTTACACGGTTGTTCCCAAGGAACTTGTCAGCAATGGTGTATCCTTAAATGACTTATGGCTGCGACGTCACGGCACGAAATACAACGGCGCGCCTTATATCGTCCAGCGCGCAGGTGAGGCGGTTTATTCGGAGGCAGGAAAGGCACAGATCAAGGAGCAGATTGCCTACTACATGGAAAATGCCCGCCAGATACGCGAGGGCTTAATTGCAGCGGGTTATCAGGCCTTTGGCGGCGTCAATTCTCCCTATGTCTGGTTAAAAACCCCGGACAACCTGACCTCCTGGGAGTTCTTTGATAAGCTTTTAAATGAAGCACAGGTAGTCGGTACGCCCGGCTCAGGATTCGGCGCAAGCGGCGAAGGGTATTTCCGCCTGACCGGCTTCGGAACACATGAAAATACAAAAGAAGCGATCAAACGGATTCAGGCTTTGAAGACGAAATAAGGATTCAGCTTTTGATCCAGAGAAAAGAAATAAAAAATAACAGAATGTACGATCTGCGGACACTCTGTTATCGGGAATTGAGAGGTTGTCGCATCTGCGGCAGCCTCTTTTTTACTTTATAGGAAAGACCGCCTACGGCGCTCTCTTAAATTAAAAGGGCCCGCACGGAGGCGGGCATAGCAAACAGACGATTGATGGCTTAGAAGATATAAAAACCTTCTTCACCAAAGCCGTCATCAAGTTCATCGTCATTTAAGAAATAATCCATATCCAGAAGTGCATCCTCGCTCATAATGCGAATGTCCTGGGATGTCATACCTTCCGGCGGATTATCCATGTATTTTTTGCGCAGTGCCTCGATATCTGGTTTCATGGCGATCATCCTCCTTTTAGAGGATTATAACATAAGAATTGAGAAAATCATGCAGAAGAACGCTTTCCACGAGATTTAGACATTACTTTCTCGTACATTTCTTCGAGGGAAACGCGCTGGTGGTTGAAGTATAGTTCTAAGAATTCCATCCTATGCTGGCAGTCAGGGCATACCAGGGGGTCATATCCAAAAGAAGACAAAATAGCAGTTCGCCACTGATTAAAGCTGCGGTAGATATGATGTTTGCTTTTGGAAATAGCACGATAGAGTTTGGAATCAATTTCTCGGTGACGTGCATAAATCCCACCATACCGAATCATTTTAAAATGTTTTTCAGGGATGTGGCGAATGAGACGCTGGATGAATTCCATAGCAGGAATCGTTTCTTCTATGTATTGTTCATCCTCATGCCGGTTGTAATGGAAAGTGACCATTTCACCATCGTATTTATCAATTCGGGATGTGGCAATGACAGGACGACCAAGATAACGCCCAATGTATTTTACAACAATTCTGGGATCGCAGAGGTTGGGTTTGGCATAAACATAAAAACCCTGTTGGTGTTCACGATAACATTTCGCCTTCACTTTTTTGAAGGAAGACCCGATTTTGGATTCCATTTCATTAAGCAGAGCCGTGCGAAAAGCATTGCGTAAAAAAGTGTAGTCAAAGTGTTTGACATTACGCCAAAAACCGTCATCGCTGTATCCGCCTTCAGATATGAGGCAGTGGATATGCGGATTCCATTTCAAATCTCTGCCAAATGTATGTAAAACCATAATAAAACCGGGCGTGAAGTTTTTGGATTTATTCATTTTGAAAAACATACGGGTGATAACACTGTTTACAGAGTGAAACAGACAATCGAGCAGAGAACGATCTTTGAGAAAGAATTCACGAAGATTTTCATCGATTGTGAAAACACAATGGCGATGTGTGACATTAACCAGCTTAAAGGACATACTGGTAGTGCGATCCATGGTATATTTGTTGCCGCAGGTAGGGCAGAAACGGCTATGACAGCGGAAAGGAACAAATTTAAGTTTCCCGCAGTGAGGACAGCCATACATGGCACCACCGAAAGATGGATCACCACAATGAATCATCTTATCGATATTTTCCATCTCAGTTTTTCTGGGATGAAGAATATATTCAATTTCTTCATAATAGTCAGTAAAAATCTGTTGTAAAACATTCATAAGACTATTATGCATGAAATAGTAACAAAAAGAAATCCCACCCCTCAAGATTGAGGGGCAGGGGAGTTGAATAGGCGAAGCCTATTTTTTATAGCTGGAAGACGTTCTTTTTAATTCTTGACATAAGAAAGTTTTCAATCTATTATTAAAATAGTTTTAATAATAGATTGAAAAAGGAGATGAATATGGCGTTTTCGAGCATGGTAAAAGATATCAACAGAAAAATCATTCTTGAATCTTTTTGGGATTTTAGTAGAAATACGAAACAAGATATTACAAAAAAAACAGAACTGAGTTTTCCAACAGTAAGTAAGCTGGTAGATGAATTGAATGAGCAGGATATTATACATATGTTATCAGACAAACGCGGTGAAACTGGGGGGAGAAAAGCGAATGAATATATTCTGAATCAGGAATATGCGTATAGTCTTTGCTTAAAGGTAGAAAGAGAATATATAGAAGTTTTTATAGTTGATCTATATAAACAGAATATCAGTTATGACAAAATTGAAGAAAAAGCAATATCTGCTGA
>ERZ840371.1609-NODE-1609-length-22457-cov-2.999598_pt1 | contig 22457 bp, 17 predicted proteins | sample MGYA00519937_ERZ840371 | MGnify/ENA primary metagenome ERZ840371 (study PRJEB31850, sample SAMEA3708873) | human gut metagenome | biome: human gut; feature: human-associated habitat; material: faeces | place: China | collected 2014 ... | reverse complement strand
TGGGACAGGGGTCTGACACCGCGTCCCAGGCTATGTTTACCTCACAACTCCGAAGCCGAGAATTGTAAAATCCTTGTTCTCGTCACCTTCCGCCATCCTTACCTCAACATGGCAGAGTGCCTGCTCCCTGTCCGAAAAGCAGATAAGCGGATTGCAGTGTGTCCAGCCATTCTTTCTCGGATCTGCTGTAAGAACCTTCTCCCCATCCACGAACACCTCCGCCTTTCCGGCATCCGCTGAGGCTGAATCCTTGTTAATCATAATGAGTGAGCGGCACTTTATATCAAATTCCATCGGGCGTCCACTTCTGTCATGCTTCCAATTATATGGAAATTCCGGTGTCGTTTCAATGTCCATATCCATCTCAACACACTGGAGTTCATCATCAATACGATTGAAGCCGCCCATGTCAAAATTCCACACAATATCCATTGTCGGAAGGTTCTGCCTGTCAAAGAGTTCCACCTTCTCGAAGCTATTTCCGTAATGTGGTGCAATACTCTCATTGTCAAAGACCGTATCTCCGATAGCTTTAAGTGCTTCTTTCAAATCCCCGCCTGCTGTTTCAAAAGCCTTCTGCGCTTTAATGTCCACTTTTTCAAAAAGTGTGCCCAGACAGTCTGCCATAACCTTATGTCCGGCATTCGTCGGATGAAAGCAATCATAGAAGTACTGATTCTTAGTGATAATTCTTCTTGCCGCATCATAAAACTGCGGTACAACGCACTCCTTCACACTCACCATAGGAAGCTTATAATTGAAACCTACCGGTCTTAATCTCTCCTCAAGATTGTAATCATCCGAAAATACAGAAAACAGTAATACTACAGCCGGCTCATTTTCGGACATAAGAATCTTTCGGACAAGCGATTCATAGCATACACCGTTCGTTTCATCCCCCGCATCATTTACTGCGAACTCGACAACTACTATATCCGGCTGCACGGTAAAATTCCTGAGGACATCCCTCTCGTATCTTATCATTCCAAGCTCGGACGGTGTTCCCCCGACTCCTGCCTTTATGTAATGAATGTTATCTCCATCACCGAACATGCCACAAAATGCCTTGTAGGTCTTATATGCATAGCACTCCGTGTTGATTGGAATTGCCCCTGCTCCCTGTGTTATGGAGCCGCCGATGAATGCAATCGTTACATCCTGTCCTGCCCTTGCCTTACACAGTGCCTTCTCAAGCCTTTTTGTATCCCCAAGGTTCACCAGTGAAGCTTCAAGCATCCTTTTGTATTCTGCCGACCCGAAATCAATATCATTCTCCTCCGGCATCTCAGGTGCCGAATAACCATCATTCAGATAGAGCCTGACCGAAACCTTGGCAAACCTTCCTGCCTCCTTCATCTCGAACCTTATCTGTCCAATAATGTCATCATCAGCAGACCACTCAACATCACTCAGCTTGACAATGTTCTCCATGCCGTCTGCCACTACCGTCTTTCTTATTGAGGTTCCTGATACATAAGGATCCGTCTTTCCGTACATCTGGAAAACGAAGTCCACCGCCTCAGGCTTTTCCATATCAACAGTCACACCGATACTGTACACCAGCTTTTTAAAATCCTCTGTTTTTACAAGCATTGAAAGCATGCCATCATCTTCAATTCCGCCGACAAGCCTGGCACTGTTCACAATTCTTCCATCACTCTGATACAGAAACTGGACACCACCGCCCGACTGAGCCGGTGAACCGAATATGTCCTTATTTCTCATTATATAGAACCCCATGCGCTTCTTTTCCGGGTCCTTAGGTGCTGCTACTCCCATCTTTATTCTCCATTCTTAATAGATTCTGTAATTTCCGCTGAGCGCTAAGAATGCGAAGAAATACAGACAATTGTCATAATATCTCCACCTTCCGTTTCTTAGCTCGGTGTGGTAAAAACGCTCTATCCACTCCCTGCTTATTGAAATGTCCTTCACAGCAAGAGAGCCCTGCGCTATCGTAGCCGGAAGCCCGGTAGGATGAAGTGCATACGAGCCTACCTTAGAGCCATCGACCTCATATATTGAAAAGCTGTTCCTTCTGCCATCCTCCGCAAGGAAGCGCTGTATATTCTCTGCCGCCCTGCACTGTCCTACATCAATCCCGAACCACTCATAGTCAAGACCTATGTTGGCGACTGTTCTGTATGAATCACTAAAAAACCAGTCATGTCTGTCCTTTGTCCACGGAAGTCCTCTTCTCATAGGGCTGCCATCAAACTCAGCATATTCCGCCGAAAACCCGGTGACAGGATTACAAGCCTTTACAAGATACTCACGGCTTGCCTTAGCTGCCTCCTTAAAGAAAGCTCTGTCCTCCTCATAAGCCCACAATGCGAACAGCTCATAAAAATGTGGAAGGTGATATGATGGGTCGGTAAAATCCACCCCCGGAACGAAAAGTATCTGATGATTCTCTCTGTTCCACATAGGCTCACCCGGTCTTCCGTTCTCACCCTTATGTATACATGCATGAAGTATATCGCAGGCTTCCTTCTCGTAGTTGAATATTCCCTCGCCGTTCCCCCAGCGGTGTGAGGCAAAAAGCAGTGCCATTGCAAAGAACTCTTCACCGTCCGGTGCGGGACCATAGGCATTCTTCTTTCCGTCCGTCGCACATGACCATGCAAAATATCCCTCGTTCTCCCCTTCGCTCATCCACATATATGTCTTAGCCCACTTCCAGATTCTGTCAAATTCCTCTTTCATATCAAGCTGGACACATATCATCATTCCATACGACATTCCCTCTGTCCTTACGTCATTATTACCGGTATCACAAATATAACCCATATCCGTACCAACCGGATAATAAACTCTCTCATCATCCCCACCATAAAAATAATAGTCCTTGATGTCCTCAAGTCTCTGTGCTATATCATTTTCTTCTATGCCTACCTCCATAAACATATTTCTATATTTCTTTCCCTCGAACTGATTTGCCATGCTGCTTCTCCTTAATAAAATATACTGATTTTATTCTATAACAGCATGGATTTATTAGCTTATTAAAAACTGTCAAGTTATCATCAATTATTGCTAAAAGCAAAAGTGCCATTCACATATCTTCACGATGTGAATGGCACTTTTGAATGCATATTATTCTAATATATATTTACCACGGATTAACTATATGCTCCGTAACGCATGACGCCCTCCCTCGACGAGTTCTAACGCTTCTATGGCAATGTTCCTGTCTATTTTCCCATAATATTTTTAAGTGTCTCGATAAATAGTCTGTTATTTTCCATCGTACTGACTGACACACGGCATATTCCCGGTGCGGATATCATTATTCCCGCTTCCATCAGCTTAGCCCGCACAAGCTGTGCGTCGATGTGAGGGTCAAACAGAATGAAGTTCGTCTGGGAATGATATACCTTGCAGCCTAATTTCTCCATCTCCGTCTCCAGGTAGGTCATTCCTTCGACGAGCTTTTTCTTAACCTCCTGATAATACTGCTGATCGGCAAGTGCCGCAATTGCTCCCGCCTGACCTGCCTTGCTTATCATCGCACTCGGACACTTCTCTATGGCAGCGATTAGCTCAGGTGCCGCGAGGGCATAGCCGACACGCACACCTGCCATGCCGTAATACTTTGAAAATGTCTTTAGAACTATAATCGGCTTATCAGGCAGCTCCTTTATGAGCGGATACATGCTCTGACAGTCCTCCGCCGTAGCAAACTCAAGATATGCCTCATCCATCAGCACAATCACATCATCGGGAACCTTCTTTATAAACTCGATGACCTTCTCCCTGCCAACATAGGTTCCTGTCGGGTTATTAGGATTACACACAACGATTATCTTCGTTTTCTTGGTTATCGCCTTGTAAAGACCTTCGAGGTCATAGGTCTTATCCTCATTTAACGGAACCACAACCGGAACTGCCTGCCGTATCTGTGCCATGTCTATAAATGCCGCAAAGGTCGGGCACATAAGCACCTCGTCACCCGGATTTAAAAATGCACAGCCTATCGTCTCGATAAGCGGGCTTGAGCCTGCCGAGGCTGCAACATTCGCAAAGTCAAGACCATAGAAATCCGCGATGGCTTTCTTTAGCGCCCCCTTCCCGAAATCCCCATAGAAGTTGGACTTTTCCGTCTCCTCCTTCATAATCTCAAGAGCCTTAGGTGACATTCCATAAGGGTGCTCGTTAAATCCCATTCTAATAAGTTTTGAAAAATCCACATTTGCCGTCACATTGCTCGCCCTGCGGCTTGCAGGCTTCTTTGCTGCGCTCTCGCTCATTAATTTTTCAATGTCCATAAATTTAATCCTCCCTATTCTGTAAGACTCTTTTTTGATATATTGATCAACCTTTTTGCGGGTATCTCCTCGCCGTCCGTAAGCCTTGATAATCTTCTCATCTCATGTAAATACATAAATAATACCACTATAAGCGAGCAGCCGTCAGAGACAGAGTTAGCATAGAGTACACCCTTAAGTCCCATAAACTGCGGCATTATAAGCATCGCCGGAATGAGAAAAAGTCCATGTCTGGAAACTGACACGAAGGTTGCAACCTGTGGCTTTCCTATCGAGCTGAAATACATGCTCACAAGCATCTGGAAGCCTCCGAAAAGTGCGAACATCTTGCAGGCTCTCATCGCCATCGCCCCATAGCTTATAAGAGCTTCATCTCCTTTTCCGAACAGGCTGCAGACGAACTCAGGGGCAAGCATCATCGCCGACCATATGACTATCGCGAACACGCCTGCCATAGCCTGCGAACAGAGTGACGCTTTCTTTACTCTCGAATAATTTTTCGCCCCGTAGTTGTAGCTTATCAGCGGCGACACCGCCTGATTAATTCCCGATGTCATTGAGACGATGAAATTGTCAACCGTGTTCACAATTGCGACCGCCGATATGCACAGCTCACCTCCGCCGATAAGTGAATACACCGGATCTAAATCTCCGTAATATTGAAGTGATTTGTTCAGAAGAATATTGGTGAACAACGACAGCATCTGAAATATGGAGGGTGCAATTCCCATCTTAGCTATATAGATCATCTGCTTTATATCGGCCACGCCAAAGCCCGCCCATCTTAGTGAGCTCTTTCCCGTAAGGAAGAACGCCGCACTGAACGCTGCCCCCATAAGCTGGCTCACTATCGTGGCGATGGCAGCTCCTGCGACACCCATTTTAAATACGATTATCAGGAGTGCATCGAGCACTATGTTAAAGAACGCACCAACGATATTTGCAAACATTGAGTACTTTGCCGCTCCCTCGGTTCTGATTATCGCCGCGAGCCCCTGGTTTAACATGTTAAAAACCTGGCCGCAGGTGACAATCTTCAGATATATGACCGCATACCGGAAGGTTTCCGTCCCCCTCTTTGCACCGCACACTCCGACGAACGGTTCAACAAATATGAAGAACAGCACCGACACTATAAGTGCCATTCCTATCGCCTGGATTATGATATTTGTAAAGAGCTTGTTGGCCTCCTCGTAATCCCTGCGCCCCATAGTGAGCGCTAAAAGAGAGGTGCCGCCGACCGTGATGAACAGCGAGAGAGCTATTATCACATTGTTGAACGGCGCCAGCACAGATATTCCTCCAAGTGCCGTGCGCCCAACGAAATTTCCGACAAATATCTGGTCGACCGTGCGGTAAAGATATGTAGTTAAGGTTCCAAGAAGCCCCGGCACCGCCATTGAGACAAGCAGTGGAAATATCGGTGCACTTCCCATTTTCAGTGTTCTCTCATTTACCGCCATCAGCATCAGCCCTTTCCGTTTATCACGCTTGTCGGATGTCCTTCAATCCAGTTTTTAAGATTTTCCGCCGCTATCCTCACCGTCCTGTAGCGCGCCTCCGCAGGAGCCCATGCCATGTGAGGCGTTATAATCGCATTCGGGCAGTCCATAAGCGGTATCCTGCCGGTAATCGGCTCATTGCACACGACATCAAGCCCTGCCGCATATATCTTTCCTGAATTCAACGCCTCGACTAAATCGTCCTCGACAATGATGTCGCCTCTCGCAGTGTTAATTAAGATTACACCATCCTTCATCTTAGCAATGACATTCTTGTCAATCATTCCTCTGGTCTCGTCAGTCGATGGACAATGTATTGATATTACATCGGCTCTGCCAAGGAGCTCATCAAGCGGAACCTGCTCGATAAAATCATACTCCGGACCCGTCTTTTTGTGGTGGTTGTAGGCTATAACCTTCATTCCAAAGCCCGCTGCCATCTTAGCCATGCACAGCCCGATTGCCCCAAGTCCGATAATTCCGATTGTTTTCTCATACAGCTCAATCTGTCTTATCTGCCTTGGAAGATTTCTTCCCATCATCACATTTTTGTGCTCGTCGCACGCCTCGCGGTACATATCGCTCAGCACATCAATTCTATGGCAGATATTCATAAGAAGCGCCATCGCATACTGCGCTATAGTCACGTTCCCATATACGGTATTGGTAAATGTGACCCCGTGTCTTTTGGCGCACTGCGCATCAATTTTTCCGAAGCCGTGGGCTGTCGTTGCGATATACTTGAGCTTTTTGTGCCTGTCAAAAAAATCGTCCGTGTAGAACTCATCTTTTATCCACACACCGATAAGCGCATCAGCGTCCCCGGCTATCTCCTCCATCTTCTCGTAATCAAAACCTTCCCTCACCACAAGCTCATCAACCTGCGGTATTTTCCCGATTTCTTCTCTCCATAGGGCGACGAGCTCATCTCTTGACGGATACCCGGTCGTCTCACCCTGACACACAACAACCTTCATAGTGCCATTACTCCTTTCACCTCAAACCTACGCCTCATTTATGCCCTGCATCGCGTCATACCCCGTCTCGCCGGTTCTCACTCTCACACAGTCTCTCACATCATATATAAATATCTTGCCGTCTCCGATATGTCCTGTGTAGAGAACCCTTCTCGCTGTTGACACAACCGTCTCGACAGGAACCTTGGCAACAATTATCTCAACCTTCACCTTAGGAAGGAGCTGTATATCTACCGGCACACCTCTGTAGTACTCTGTTGCACCCTTCTGGATACCACAGCCGAGAACCTGTGTAACCGTCATACCCGTAACGCCTATATCATTCATGGCATCCTTCAGCTCCTCGAACTTGGACTGTTTTAATATAATATCAATTCTTGTGAGCACACCCTTCCTGTCGGCAGCCCTGTAATCAGATGCAGCCGCGATTGGAATTGCCACATCCACCGGGACGTCTGTTGGCTTTTCAAGACCGCTGACCTGTGCAAATTCGCCTGTAAGCGAGTCTACCTGAACATTCGGAAGGAAGTCCGCATATGCATTTCCGAGTCCGTGCTCATTTGTGTCAAGTCCTTCAATCTCCTCACGCTTTGAAACGCGCAGTCCCACTGTCTTATCTACAACTTTAAACAGGATAAACGAGGTGATTATAACCCATATCATAACTGTTATCACGCCGAGAAGCTGGACTCCGAAAAATCCAAAGCCCTTTCCGTAGAACAAGCCCTCCGGCTCCGACAAAAGACCTGTCATGATGGTACCTATCATACCACATACGCCATGTACGCTTATGGCGCCCACCGGGTCATCAATCCTGCACCTTCTGTCTATGAACTCGACTGCGAGCACAATCGCAATACCGCACACCAGACCGATGAACGCCGCCCCTGCCGGGCTTACCACATCGCAGCCTGCGGTGATTCCTACAAGTCCGGCGAGTGCTCCATTAAGTGTCATTGACACGTCCGGTTTTTTGTATCTTATCCATGTAAAAATCATGGTTGTCACACTCGCAGCCGCCGCGCTCAGGTTGGTATTCATAAATATTTTTCCCGCGAGCGCTATGTTATCGCCCTCCATGCTCACCGTGGAGCAGCCGTTAAAGCCGAACCAGCAGAACCAGAGAATGAACACACCGAGCGCACCTATCACGATATTGTGTCCCGGTATCGCCTTGGAATTGCCGTCCTTGTCATACTTGCCGATGCGCGCTCCGAGCATCTTAGCACCCACAAGTGCCGCAACACCGCCAACCATATGTACCGCAGTCGAACCTGCAAAATCATGGAAGCCAAGCTGTGCCAGCCAGCCGCCGCCCCATATCCAGTGCCCCGACATCGGATAGATAATAAGTGAAATCACCGCGCTGTAGATGCAGTATGCGGAAAATTTCGTTCTCTCTGCCATCGCTCCCGACACTATAGTAGCACTTGTAGCACAGAACACTGTCTGGAAAATAACATAGGTCCATATTGATACACCGTTTGGAAGAATACTGTCATAATTTCCCGTTATGAAAAAATCAAGTGTTCCTATGACTGTTCCGCTCTCGAACATTATTCCAAATCCCACGAACCAGTAGATTACCGTACCTATTGCCAGATCGAGAAGATTTTTCATAATGATGTTTCCTGAATTTTTGGCTCTTGTAAAGCCCGCCTCCACCATGGCAAAGCCCGCCTGCATGAAGAAAACCAGTGCCGCACCTATCAGCACCCATATTGTATTAACCGCTGATAATCCTGACATATCTTACACCTTCCTTCCCTTCTACTCCGCATTCGGATTGGTTATTCTCTTTAGAAATCTCTGTGTCGACGGGTGTTTCGGCGCAACCAGAATTTCCTCCGGCTTTCCCTCCTCGACAACGACTCCGCCCTCCATGAACACAACTCTCGAGGCGACCTCCCTGGCAAATGCAATCTCATGTGTGACTGCAATCATCGTGATTCCTGTCTGTGCCACCGCCTTGATTGTGTTTAACACCTCGCCCACAAGCTCCGGGTCGAGCGCCGAGGTCGGCTCATCAAAGAGGATAACGTCCGGGTCAAGTATCAGCGCTCTCGCAATTCCGGCTCTCTGCTGCTGCCCTCCTGAAAGCTGTGCCGGATAGAAATCGCATCTCTCCTCAAGCCCTACTTTTTTCAATATTTCACGGCTCATCGCCTCGGCATCGGATTTCTTGAATTTCTTTACCGTGACAAGACCCTCCATGACATTCTCAAGTATTGTCTTGTTCGCAAAAAGATTGTAGTTTTGAAAAACCATCGCGGTCTTTCTTCTCAATTCTATAACCTGTGACTTTGAATGTTTCTTTGCGTCCACCTCAAAGCCGCTCACCGATATGCTTCCCTCATCAGCCGCATCAAGAAAATTTATTGTCCTTAGAAGTGTTGTCTTGCCTGAACCGGACGGTCCGAGAATTACCACAACCTCCCCTTTTCCGATGCTCATGTTGACACCCTTTAATATGTGATTGCTGCCGAAGGACTTCTGTATATTTTTAAGTTCAACCATCTCCGCCATAGTGCCGACCTCCTTTTTATTAAACAGATTTCTGAAACTTCATTTTGTTAAACATATTTCTGAAAATTTCTTTCCGGAGCTTAATTAAACACAGTATTTTGTCTGCACCGTCAAGCTGCCACAGCTCTGAACTTCTTCAGATTATTCTCCACAGTCCTGAATATCTTATTGAATATAAAACTGATAAGCTCATATATTATCGTGGTCATTATGTACGCCTCAATGAAGTTGAGTGCCGGCATCGCCAAGAGATTGGCCGTAGCCGTAATCTCGTAAACACCGACGTAGTAGGCAAGCGAGGTTCCCTTCACGAGCCCTAAGAAAAGTCCGCTCAGGTTAGGAAGTGCTATCGCCATCGCCTGAGGAAGGACAATCCTTACAAGTGCCTGTGTCTTTGTCATTCCCACGCTGTAGGCTGCCTCCATCTGCCCCTCATCGACCGCCGCGAGTGATGAACGGAATATCTCCGACGCATACGCCGACTGCTCAAGCACCAGAGCTATGATGGCATAAGCAACTGCAGGCACCGCATCGACATTTATCTCCCTGCCAATGCTTACACCATAGCTGTAGATGATATTCGGAAGTGCATAATAGGATATGTACAAAAGAATTATCATCGGCACACCTCGCAGAAACGAGACATACACCGCAAATATCTGTGAAAGCACCGGAACCTTATTTTTTCTTATAAGAGCAATTCCAAGTCCGAGCAGCCAGCCTATAACCGCCGATGCAAAAGCCATGAGAAGTGTTATAGGTATGGCACCGAGAAGCTTCGGGATTGACTCTGCAATAAATCTGAAATTAATAATCATACGCTGTTCCCCATTTCCCGTTATTTTTTAGCTTGCCGCCTGTTTTCTGCCCCTGGTATACATTTTCTCAACAAGCTTTGTAAGCTTCTCAAGGATAAAGCACACCACCCAGAATATAAGCCCTGTCGCTATATAAATTTCCAGTCTGTTGGTTCCGTAGCTTGCCGAGCTTAGCGCCCTTGCCCTTCCGAGAATATCTATGACACCGATTGTGAATGCAAGTGAGGTCTCCTTAAAGAGCATTATGATGTTGTTTCCAAGCGTCGGAATAGCTACGCCTAACGCCTGCGGAAAAACAATCCTTCTGAATGCTGTAAACGGTTTCATTCCTACACTGTATGCTGCCTCCCTCTGTCCCTTGTTCACGGAAAGATACGCTGCCCTCATCATCTCAGCCATGTTTGCCGATGTGCTTAGTGCAAGACACGCAACTATGTAGGTGGTCTTGCTTATGCCGCTCATGTTGACCCCGAGTGCATTCATAAGCTGCGGAAGTCCAAGGTAAAGTAAAAATATAAGCACAAGTGTCGGGATACCCCGCATGAAGGATATCCACCCCTTCGTCACCGCCCTTGCCACCTTATTTTTGCTCAGTGCGCCGGTCGCAACCAGCGCACCGATTATCAAAGAGAAGAGCAGTGACAGAAGAAGTATCTCTATGGTCAGTGGAAAAGCCTTCATAACCTTTGGGATATAGCTTGGTATCGACGCCCAGTCATATTTATGTCCCATAATTCTCCACTCCTTTCCACCGCTTACTTTGCCGTGATTGAAACCATATCTGCATAGAGACCGAATACATCCTCGCCGTACCACTTTTCGGAAATCTTAGAGAGTGTTCCGTCTGCAATCATTTCCTTTAAAACAGCATCTATATCATCACATAACTGCTGCTCCGTCTTAGGAAACATAAGGTAGGTATCCTCGCACATCACAACGTCCGTGAGTGTAAGATTGTCAATTCCAAGCTCAGGAACGACACTGTCGAAGGTTGCCTTGTATGTAAGCGATGCATCCACCTGTCCGTTGGATACCTTTAAAAATGTGTCTGCCGTTGACTGGTCAGATACAGCAACAATATTAAGCTCCTGACCCGGATGTGCATCATTGTATGCCATGAGCATCTGATACTCGTAGGCACTTGGATTCTGCTCCATTGTCTTTCCTGCCATATCCGCCATGCTTGTTATTCCCGAATCAGCTTTGACAGCAAGGCTCATAGGTGACAGGCAGTAGTACTGGCTTGGGAAAAGATACTTCTCCTTTCTTGCATCAGACTGTACAAGCTGATGTGAAAGAAAATTGATTGAACCTGAATCAATCGAAACAATAAGCGTCGAAAAGTCCATCGCCTGAATTTCAAATTCATACTGAGGAAGTCTCGCATCGAGTTCATTAAGAACATCGATATCGTAACCTACCGAATTACCATTTTCATCCAGATAACAGAAAGGAGCAGCTCCGTTACCTGTGCCAACCACGATATGTCTCACTCCGTCTGCCGATGTTGTCGAAGCTTCCTTCTTGCTGCATGCCGTAACACCCATCACCATAATTCCAGCAAGTACAGCACAGCCTAATCTCTTTAACATATTCCTTCTCATACACAGTCCTCCTTCTTTTTCTCTTCTACATTTTCTTTTTCCTTCACAAAACAAAATATTTATGTTTTCCACAAAGCTTTTTAATTCCGCCTTTTTCCCTGACAGCGAAAAAGGCGCTTATCCTGATTGGATAAACGCCTTCGTTTATGTGTTCGTATTTTGTTTTGTTGTGGCTTATTATACAACTTCAAAATCAAAAGTCAATTCATTTTCAGAAAATATAAAAATTTTGTAAATAATGTAGAAATTCTTATTTCAACAAAGATATTTTTGTATACCATGACAATGCTTTTCCATCAGAACTTAAAATAAATAAACGGATTGTAGGTTCCGCTTATTATTCTTAAGATGCACAATGTAAGCAGACCGAGCATGACAAACATGTCAAGTGCCATGAACCAGGTTTTCTTCCTCACCCTGTCATACACTCCTGCCAGTGCCCTCGAGACAAAGCCCATTCCGGCAAGTGCGGCTGCGAATGCGATTATAAGCTCCATCGACAGAAGACCGAGGCACTGGTACACTCCCGAGCCCGCCGCTGCCGTGCCGGCACTCCCATTGTATCTGCCGAACATCGCAGCTATGTACTTCCCAGCATACACTATATTGTCCGACCGGAACAGAACCCAGCCCAATATAACCGCAAGCATGGTGTACACCCAGTTAACGGGCTTAACCGGATTTCTGCCGAGCAGCTTTCCGAGAAAAAGCCTCTCGATAATCTGTAACAGCGCATACAGCAGTCCCCACGCAAGGAACGTGAAATTAGCTCCGTGCCATATTCCCGTAAGCAGAAACACGATGAATACATTTCTGTAGGTTTTTCCACTACCTTCCCTGCTGCCGCCGAGCGGAAAATACACATATTCCTTGAACCACGACGACAACGAGATATGCCATCTGCGCCAGAACTCCTGCACCGAAAGCGATGTGTATGGATAATTGAAATTTTCCTTAAATCTGAACCCGAACATTCTGCCAAGCCCTATCGCCATGTCCGAGTAGCCCGAGAAATCATAGTAAATCTGCATCGTGTACGAGAGCGCCCCAAGCCATGCCGTAAGGCTTCCCATCAGCTCAGGCTCCATAGCCCAGACAGCGTCAGCCGTAAGTGCAAACGTATTGGCGAGCAGCACCTTCTTCGCAAGCCCGCATATAAAACGTCTCTGACCCGACAAGAAGAGCGGTGCGCTCTCCTTTCTCGTATCAATCTGCCTTGCCACACCGCTGTACTTGACAATCGGCCCGGCGATAAGCTGAGGAAAGAAAGATACATACAGCGCAAATTTTAGGATATTTTTCTGAACCTGCACCCTTCCCGAGTACACATCAATGACGTATGACATAGCCTGAAAGGTAAAAAAAGATATCCCTATCGGGAGCACAATTTCTTTAATTCCAAGTGCTCCCGTCCCCTGCATGGAGAACATTGCCCCAAACGCCTGCCCGCAGCCCATTGCTCCCGAAAACATTCCAATCACGTTCTCAAGCACCACCACAAGCATATTAAAGTACTTAAACACAAAGAGCATCGCAAGATTTAACACTATTGCCAGCAACAGTATGCTCCTTGCGCGCCGCCTCTCCATCAGACGTCCTGCTGTATAGTTGAGTGCAATCGAAAGGAGCATGATGAGCAGATAATATATTCCGCCCCATGCATAGAATATGAGGCTTGCGATTAAAAGCCACACATTCTTAAGCGTATACCTAAGCCTTCCATCCGCCACCTTGGACAGAAGCATATTTACAATCAGAACCGTTGGCAGAAAAATCCACAAAAAACTCATTGAAGCAAACAGCATTTTTCTTACCCCGCGAAAAAGCGCGTCCCCGCCTTCTTGTCCTCGCTCACCTCATACAGAAGCTCCGGCTTATCGCCGTTAATTATCACCATATCTATTCCGTTCTCATTCGCGATTGATGCCGCCTTTAGCTTGGTCGCCATGCCACCCGTTCCGAGCTTGGAACCTGCGCCTCCCGCGAGCGCCCTTATCTCATCGGTTATTCCGTGAACCTCCTCGATAAGCTTCGCGTCCTCGTATTTATGTGGATCCTTATCATACAATCCGTCTATGTCGGACATAATCACAAGGGTATCCGCCTTCGCCACGGACGCCACTATCGCCGCAAGCGAGTCATTCTCGCCTACCTCGAGTTCAAGCTCATCTATCGCAACCGTGTCATTCTCATTGACTATCGGAATCACACCAAGCTCAATAAGCTTCGCCATGGCATTCTCAACATTTCTTCTCCTGTCCTCAATGAGAACATACTTTGTCAGGAGGAGCTGTGCAACCGTCACACCGTACTCAGAGAACTTCTTGTCGTACATATCCATAAGTTCACACTGTCCGACAGCCGCACATGCCTGCTTACCCGGCGTATCCTTCGGGCGTTCCCTAAGCCCAATCTTACTCATTCCAAGTGCAATCGAACCGCTTGACACCAGTATCATCTGGTTTCCCGCGTTCTGAAGGTCAGCAATCGTCTTGACTATCTTCTCGACCCTCCTGATATTAAGATGCCCTGTCGCATAGGTCAGCGTTGATGTACCTACTTTTACTACAATTCTCTTTCCTGTCATATCTTTTCTCCTGTTTCCTGGGACACCGGTGTCAGACCCCTGTCCCAAACAAAATGTTTTGGGACAGGGGTCTGACACCATGTCCCAAGCCCCTGTCCCAAAAATTAGAACTGGCTGTTATATAGCTGTGAATAGAATCCACCCTTCGCAAGGAGGGTATCGTGGTTACCCTGCTCTATTATGTGTCCGTCCTTCATTACAAGGATGACATCCGCCTCACGGATCGTTGACAGTCTGTGTGCTACGATGAAGCTTGTCCTGCCCTTCATCATGCGCGCGAAGGCTTCCTGAATCTTGATTTCCGTTCTGGTATCGATTGATGAGGTAGCCTCATCAAGTATGAGCATAGGTGGCAGACACAGCATTACTCTTGCGATACAAAGAAGCTGCTTCTGTCCCTGTGACAAGCTTCCTCCGTCCTCGTTCAGCACTGTATCATAGCCCTGCGGAAGTCTCTTTATAAAGCTGTGTGCATGTGAGGCCTTGGCTGCCGCAATCATCTCATCATCTGTGGCATCCGGCTTACCCATCTTGAGATTCTCCCTGATGGTTCCGTTCTTAAGCCATGTGTCCTGAAGCACCATACCGTAGGATTTTCTAAGGCTTCCTCTTGTGACATCCCTTATGTCATCGCCGGCAACCTTAATGCTTCCTGAATTCACATCATAAAAACGCATGAGAAGATTGATAAGTGTTGTCTTACCACAGCCTGTAGGTCCGACAATAGCAATACGCTGTCCTGGCTTAACAGAAAGGTTAAAATTCTCAATAAGCTTCTGCTCAGGAACATACGAAAAGTACACCTTCTCAAGCTCGACATGTCCATCCGCATTCACTGTCCTGGCATTTTCAGGCTCCGGAGCCTGAGGCTCCTCCTCTATAAGCTCCATAACTCGTCCCGCACAGGTGAGCGCATTCTGAAGCTCTGTAACAACGCCTGAAATCTCATTGAAGGGCTTGGTATACTGGTTAGCATAGCTGAGCATACAGGAGAGCTTACCGACACTGATTCTGCCATGTACTGCGAATATTGCGCCCACAAGTGCAACAAGCATGTACACAACACTATTTACGAATCTTGTCGAAGGGTTGGTTATGGATGAGAAGAAAATAGCCTTCAGGGAGCACTTCTCAAGTCTGTCATTCACCTCGTCGAACTTTTCCTTGACCTCAGCCTCCTGACTGTACGCCTTTACAACCTTTAGATTTCCTACCATCTCATCTATGATTGCTGTCTGCTCACCCCTCGTTTCAGACTGCTTCTTAAACATTGTGTATGTGTTTTTTGCAATATATGCCGCAACGAAAAGTGAGAGCGGAGTCACACACACAACAACAAGTGTGATAGGAATACTGACTGTGAGCATAAAGCCCAATGTACCAAGTATCGTTATGACACCTGTAAAAAGCTGCGTAAATCCCATCAGGAGTCCATCTGCGAACTGGTCTACATCCGCAATTACACGGCTTACAACATCACCGTAAGGATGTCCGTCAATATACTTGAGCGGAAGTATCTCAAGCTTTCTTATCGCCTCGGTACGGATATCCCTTATTACATTGTAGGTAATCTTGTTGTTGCACACATTCATAAGCCACTGTGCAAGTGCACCGATAAGGATTACCGCTATCATTGTCTTAATTATTGCAGTTATTCCTGTAAAATCAACAAGCCCCTTGTCGATTATGAGGTCAATGGCATTACCTGTAAGTATAGGCACATACAGTGTACATGCTACCGTCACCGCTGCAAGCATTATTGAAAAAATAAGAAAAACATAGTATTTCCTGATATATCTGAGCACTTTTCCAAGCGTGCTCTTGTCCTCGTTGGTTAATTTTCTTGCCTTAGCCATGTTCTTAAGCCTCCTCGTTGTTCTATATTCCACATAAACGGGTTGTTCGCAATCCGCTTCGCTTCCTGCTCATAAAACGCGGGTAATTCGCAATCCGCTCCGCTTCTTGCTCATAAAACAACATCTACTGCGTAGATGTTTCGGGTAATTCGCAATCCGCTTCGCTTCTTGCTCATAAAACAACATCTACTGCGTAGATGTTGTTTTAAACTGCGAGTTATAAATCTCTTTATATACCTCACAATTCTCAAGAAGCTCCTCCTGCGTTCCCATTCCGACTATCTTTCCGTCGTCGAGAACGATAATCTTGTCAGCGTGCATTATGGAAGCGGTACGCTGAGATACTATGAACACCGTCATGTTTCCCGGAAGTGCAGCTATAGCCGCGCGGAGCTTGGCATCGGTAGCATAATCGAGAGCTGATGCACTGTCATCGAGTATGAGTATGTCAGGCTTTCTCACAAGCGCTCTCGCTATTGTGAGACGCTGCTTCTGTCCGCCGGAAAGATTCTTTCCGCCCTGGGCTATCTCGAAGTCGAGACCGCCGTCCTTGGTCTCAACGAATTCTCTCGCCTGCGCCGCGTCGATTGCAGCCCACAGCTCCTCGTCAGTGGCATCATTTTTGCCCCATTTAAGGTTCTCACGTATTGTTCCCTTAAAGAGAACCGCCTTCTGCATTACAATTCCAACATGCTCTCTAAGCTCATCAAAGCTGTACTCATTTACATTGACACCATCGACAAGCACCTGTCCCTGTGTCGCATCGTAGAATCTGGGGATAAGTCCTACAAGTGAGCTTTTTCCTGAACCTGTACCTCCTATAATGCCGACTGTCTCACCTTTCCTGACTGAGAAATCAATTCCGGTAAGTGATCTATCGGCGCCCTCATTGTAGCAGAGATTTACATTCTTAAACTCAACTGAATAGCCATCCTCTGAGGAAGCGCTGTACCTTCTGCTTCCCTCCTCCATGGAAGACTTAATCTCGAATACGGACTGGATTCGGTTACCGCACGCAACAGCCTTGGTAACTGTTATTATAAGGTTTGCAAGCTTGACAAGCTCGACAAGTATCTGTGACATATAGTTTACAAGGGCGACAACCTGTCCCTGTGAAAGAATACCCGCATCAACGCGGAGTGCTCCAACCCAGATGAGTGCAGCTATCGCACCATTTACAATGATAAAGGTCACCGGATTCATAAGCGCTGAGATCTTTCCTACGAACTTCTGAAGTCCGGTGAGAACTGCATTTTTCTCGTCAAAATTCTCTATCTCGCTCTGTTCCTTGTTAAATGCCCTTATTACACGCACACCCGTAAGGTTCTGTCTGGTTATTCCAAGGACTCTGTCAAGCGCACCCTGAACCTTCTTAAATAACGGAATGCTCACAAGCATAATGCCGAACACTACAATTGCAAGAAGAGGAATAGCCACAACGAATATAAGCGCAGCCTTCACATCTATCGTAAAAGCCATAATCATAGCACCGAACACAATAAATGGTGAGCGCAGGAATAATCTTAGCACAAGATTGACGCCCGACTGAACCTGATTGATGTCGCTCGTCATTCTTGTTATAAGTGTCGAAGTTCCTAAGGTATCAATCTCCTTAAATGAAAGACTTTCGATATGCGCAAACAATGCCGACTTCAGCTTTGCCGCAAATCCGACAGCTGCCTTTGCCGAAAAATACTGTGCAGTGAGTGAACAGGTAAGTCCTACTATGGCAAGAACTACAAGAACAATTGCCATTCTCACGATATACGGTACATCCTTATTCTCTATACCAGTATCAATAATAGCCGCAATTACAAGCGGTACAAAAAGCTCAAATAAAGCCTCAAGCATCTTAAAAAGAGGAGCTAAAATAGTCTCTTTTTTGTACGTTTTTAAATACACAAGTAATTTTTTCATACTCTTTTTCTCCCGAATATTATCGTTTTAGTTCCCGTTATCTATATAATTAGATTTGTACAAGCTCTGTACCAGCCTAAAACAGTGGTTCATTCAAAAAGCGTGGTTACATATTTTTTCTGCCCGTCCGTCATACGGATGATGTCAACCGTCTTTTCTATATTTCCGTACGCACCTATGACATAATCACCAAGCGGTGTACTTCCTTCAAGAAACGGAAGCTTGAGTGCAATCGATGCAGCCGTCGCAAGATAGCCCTTCTCAATGGCATCCCTGATAAAATATACCGAATCATACGCGGGTCTTACCCCATCCGAAACAACAGCTCCGAACTTTTTTATAAAAGCTCCCACCATATCCGTATCCCTGTCCGCTGCCATGTTCATAGCGATATATACATCATACCCATGCGTGTCCGAATCGCATCCATACCACTCCGGCAGCCCTAAAAAGCTTCCGCTATAGCCGCATTGTTTTGCCGCAGACAGTATTTTTTCAATATCATCGACTCCCGCCGGTATGAACACATAGCCTGCCTGCGAACTTACAATACCGTCGAACAGCTCGATAAGCTTCTCATCTGTGTAATCTGAAAGCTCATGTGCATATACCGTGCTTATATTCCTGCTGCTTATCGCCGCTGCCATGTCCTCATATAGTGCCGTGCAGCGTTCATTTTCCGCCGGGCACACAAGCGCAACACTTAAATTATCATTTGAAGCCGCCAGCCCGCTTTCCAAAAACGAAGCCATGGCTTCCGTCATATATTTGTCCGAAAAACACGATTGATATATAAAATCCGCCGCCGCAACAATCGAATCATCCGTCACAGATGGTGTGATTACCGGGACATTAGCTGAGGCACTTGCCTTTACAAGCTCCTCCATTCCCTTTGAATTGTTGGTTCCTATCACCGCACATGCGCCCTCCTGTGCAAGCTGATAATAGCCCGCAACAGAATTCATATAGTCCCCGGCATCATCCTTTTTTATCAGCTCGATACTATAGCCCTCAGTGAGTACTCCACCCGAAGCATTTATCTCATCGACAGCCAGTGAAACAGCCCTGTACATCTCCTCGGACTCTTCCTTTTTATCGCCGCTGAAATCTAGGAGTACTCCCAATTTCACGGTAAACGGCTCCTGTGCCGTGTCATTATCCTTCTTGCTGCACGCAGCAGCTCCCACACAGACTATGATAAGCAGGGCAAGCAGTCTCAATAACCTCAGCTTCCAGCCCTTCATCATATAACCAGCATGCGCGTGTTCACCGCTATGCGCATTCTTTTTTACTGACATAAATATTCCTTTCCTGCCATCATCCATTGAACATGTACTTCCTGCTTATACCCTTAAGCTCCACTCCGAACAGTCGACAACCCTCGTTGCAAGACCGTCATAGAAATCCGGCTCATGACAGATGAGAAGTATGCTTCCCTTGTATTCCCCCAGCGCCCTCTTAAGCTCTTCCTTCGCGTCGACATCCAGATGGTTCGTAGGCTCGTCAAGAAGCAGAACATTTGACGCGCGGTTGATAAGCTTGCAGAGTCTCACCTTCGCCTGCTCACCTCCGCTTAGAACCTGCACCTGACTCTCGATATGCTTCGTCGTGAGTCCGCACTTTGCAAGCGCCGAACGCACCTGATACTGGGTATATCCCGGAAATTCCTTCCAGATTTCCTCAATGCAGGTATTTCTGTTGCCCGGAGCCATCTCCTGCTCAAAGTATCCGATCTCCAGATAATCTCCAAGCTCCACGTCTCCGCCAAGGGATGGGATCAAACCGAGGATGCTCTTTAAGAGTGTTGTTTTTCCGATTCCGTTGGCACCGATCATCGCAATCTTCTGACCACGTTCCATCACAAGGTTTAACGGGCGGGAAAGTGGTTCGTCGTAGCCGATCACAAGATCCTTCGTTTCAAAGAGAAACTTGGATGGTGTGCGCGCTTCCAGAAATTGGAATTCCGGCTTCGGTTTGTCAGCGGCAAGTTCGATGACATCCATCTTGTCGAGCTTCTTCTGGCGGGACATCGCCATATTTCTTGTTGCAACTCTGGCTTTATTGCGGGCAACGAAGTCTTTTAACTCATTGATTTCCTGTTGCTGCTTCTTGTAGGCGGCTTCCAGCTGCGCTTTTTTCACTTCATAGACGCGCATGAAATCGTCGTAGTTTCCGACATAGCGCGTGAGTTCTCCATTGTCAATATGATAGATCAGATTGATGACACTGTTGAGGAACGGAATATCGTGTGAGATCAGGATGAATGCGTTCTCGTAATCATTTAAGTAACGTTTCAGCCACTCGATGTGCTGCACATCCAGATAGTTCGTCGGCTCGTCCAGCAACAAGATATCTGGCTTTTCCAGAAGCAATTTCCCGAGCAGTACCTTCGTTCTCTGTCCGCCGCTCAAATCCGTTACATCGCGGTCCAGACCGATATCGGTCAGCCCCAGCGCACGTCCGACTTCCTCCACCTTCGCATCGATGGAATAAAAATCGTGGTTCATCAGAAGATCCTGGATCGTTCCCAGCTCTTCCATCATCACGTTCATCTCATCCTCCGATGCCTCGCCCAGATGGTCGCATATTTCATTCATCTGCACTTCCAGCTCAAACAAGAAGGAAAATGCGCTCTTCAAAACCTCGCGGATCGTCATGCCTTTTTCCAGCACCGTGTGCTGATCCAGATAGCCGACGCGCACCCGCTTTGACCACTCTACTTTTCCCTCGTCCGGCTGCATATGCCCGGTAATAATATTCATAAACGTCGATTTACCCTCGCCGTTCGCACCGATCAGACCGATGTGCTCACCCTTTAACAGGCGGAACGAAACATCCTGAAAAATCGCCCGGTCACCAAAACCGTGGCTTAAATGTTCTACATTCAGTATACTCACGTGTGTACCTCTCCTATTTTTCTTTTTATTGTAAATTGTTTGTATTTGTTGAATTGTTCTTTGTTTTTCTGCAAATTTTATCCTGGAAAACAACTCCACTTCATATAAGATTTGCTTTCTGTACGTCTGCCTGCTGTCTGTGGCAAAGCCGACTTCGATTTATTGTACACGAAGCGTGCTTTTGTGGCAAGCGGAGATTTTGGAATTATCTTTTTTTACCCAGATGCCTTGAACTTTTCTAGATTTATATAGTAAGATAAGAAACAACTTCATTTTAGATACGTTTTTCAACCAATGAGAAAATGACTTGATTTTCTAAAGGAGGTTTTATGTATACCTATACCTGGTACCAATGGCTAGCTTTTTTCTATGTATACTGCTTTTTAGGGTGGATTTTCGAATCGACTTATGTTTCCCTGAAACAGAAACGGCTCGTCAACCGCGGATTTCTGCGGCTTCCGATGCTGCCGCTCTACGGTTCCGGCGCGGTGATGATGCTCTGGGTGTCCCTGCCGGTGCGGGACAGCCTGCCGCTCGTCTATATTTCCGGTTTTATCGCCGCCACGGCGCTTGAATATGTCACCGGCGCCGTCATGGAACGTCTATTCAAGGTTCGTTACTGGGACTACAGCAGCCAGCCGTTCCAGCTGCACGGCTATATCTGCCTGAGTTCCTCGATCGCGTGGGGATTTTTAACCATCTTTATGACCGATGTCATCCACGAACCGATCGCCCGCGCAGTGCTGGCGGTTCCTCCGGTTATCCTGCTCATCTGCGATTTCGTCATCAGCGTTCTTTTCACCGCCGATGCTTACGAATCCATCAAGGCAGCCCTGGCTCTGGGTCATACGCTGGAAGCTATGACGAAGCTCAACGCCGATATCGAAGAGCTCCAGTCCAAGATCGAGCTGCTGCGTGAGGAAGCCATTGAGCGCGGCGCCCTGACCCGTGAAGAAACAGCCGAAAAACTGGCAGCCGCCCAGGCAGAAGCCGCCCGCAGACTTGCCGCCGTCCGCAGTGACGCCGAAGAACGCCTGGCAACCGCACGCGCCGAGACTGCCAGACAGCTGCAGGCGGCTGCCACCGAACACAAAGAGCGCCTGGCTGAGACCAAGGCACTCGCCGAAAAACGCCTGTCCGATGTTCGAGAAGAAACCACCTCCCGCATCGAAGCTGCCAAAGCAGGAAACGCAGAACGCATCGAAGCTGCCAAACAGCGCGTCAACGAGCGCATTGCCGAAGTCCGCACCGAAGTCGATGCCCGCATCGCCTTCGACAACCGCCTCACCCGCCTGAGCACCCGGTTAGAAGAACTCAAACACCGCCACCAGTCCCTGCGCCCGGCTAAAAAGCTCCATGCCTTCTACCGCCGCGGGCTGCTAAGAGGAAATCCTACTGCGGTTTCATCGAAATTTGCAGCGGCGTTGAAAGAATTAAAAGAACAAAATAGCACAAAAATAGGACCTTTCGCATGAACGAATGGTCCTATTTCTTTTAGGGACTTA
>ERZ840371.1598-NODE-1598-length-22551-cov-5.419675_pt1 | contig 22551 bp, 19 predicted proteins | sample MGYA00519937_ERZ840371 | MGnify/ENA primary metagenome ERZ840371 (study PRJEB31850, sample SAMEA3708873) | human gut metagenome | biome: human gut; feature: human-associated habitat; material: faeces | place: China | collected 2014 ... | reverse complement strand
CTTCATGGTGGTCACACCGATCTGCGTCACCTCCGAGGGCAGCTGTCCGGTAGCGCGCGATATTCGGTTCTGCACGTTGACGGCGGCCATGTCGGCATTGATTCCCTGACGGAAGTAAACCGTTACGGATGCGCTGCCGACTGCGGCGCTGGAGGTCATGTAGGTCATGTCCTCCACACCGTTGATAGCTTGTTCGAGCGGTACGATGACCGATTTCTGGATGGTCTCTGCGCTGGCTCCCGGATAGGAGGCGCGCACCATCACCGTCGGGGGAGCGATGTCGGGATACTGCTCGACGGGCAGCGTCGCGAGACCGATAAGACCGGCGATTACGATTACGATGGATATGACCGACGCCAGTACGGGTCGTTCGATAAAATGTTTCAGTGTCATAGGTTATTCCTCCTTTTCGGTTTGGGTTGCGGCCTCAGGAGCGGCCTGCGCTGCGGCGCCCTGCCCCTTGACGACAATGGGCGTACCTTCACGCAGCAGACCTACGCCTTCGGCAACGATCACGTCGCCCGGCGTAAGTCCGGACTTGACGATATACTCTCTGCCGTTGTTGATTTTCTCCACGTCGATCATCGACGATGTGGCTTTGCCGTCCTCTACCTTATATACGTATACCTTGTTCTGCAGTTCGAAGGTCGCCACCTGCGGTACGACTACGCAGTCTTTGTGGATGTTGGGCACGATCACGCTGCCGGCGCCGCCGCTATGGAGCAGGCCGTCCGCATTGGGGAACACGGCGCGCAGCTGTACGCTGCCCGTCGAGGTGTCGATGACGCCGCTGATCGACTCGATGCGGCCCGTCCGGTCATAGACCGAACCGTCGTTGAGCACCAGCCGTACGTCGGGCATGTTCTTGAGCGTGTTGGCGATCGAACCGTACTGACGGGTCAGGTTGAGCAGCTGGTTCTCGGTCATCGAGAAGTAGACGTATACGTCCGAGTTGTCCGATACGGTCGTCAGCGGCTGCGGAATCGATGCGCTGACCAGCGCGCCGACACGGTACGGCAGCGTTCCCACCACGCCGTTGGCCGGAGCCTTCACGACCGTATAGGAGAGGTTGTTGGCGGCGTTTACGCGCTGCGCTTCGGCCTGCGCGAGCTGGGCCTTGGCAGTCAGCAGCGTGTTTTCGGCCGTCAGCAGGTCGTACTGCGAAACCACGTTCTTGGCGTAAAGCTCCTTTTTGCTGTCGTAGGTGAGCTGCGCCGTGGCTACGCCGGCTTTGGCAGCCGCCACGTTGGCTTCTGCGGTCTGCAGCGCCGCTTTGTACGGCACCTGATCTATGATGAAAAGGGGCTGGCCTTTCGAAACGGTCTGACCCTCGTTTACGCAGAGTTCGAAGATGGTTCCCGAAACCTGCGGATAGATGGCGATGTCCTGACGTCCGCGGATGGTCGCCGAGTAGTTGATCGGGATTTCGCGGTCGGTAGTGGCTATGGTCATCACGGCGTATTCCGCGGGGCCCATTGCCGTCGGTGCCTGTCCGCACGAAACGGCTGCCATGAAGCAGGCCATGACGGCTGCTTTCACAAATGTTTGCTTCATAATTCTCCTCTTTTTTAAACTAAAAAACTTTTTACGGTGCAAAAGTACCGTAAAAAGGCCGACGATGTGCCATTATATTGCGAACAGTGTTGGTGTTTTTCGGAACAAAATTTAGGAAATTAATGAAAAAAGCGTTAAATTTGTTCGAAAAAAGAATTGTTATGTCAGCGACTAACCCCATAATAACCACACCGGAAGAACAGTTCGTCGTCGGAGAGTCCGATTTCGCCTTTTTCGGCAATTATGCGAGCCGCTGCGAAGGCGGGGCGATCCTCTACTGCCGCAAGGGCAGCGCCGACGCCACCGTGAACCAATATTGCGGTCAGGTGCGGCGCAACACGCTGATTCTGGTGCTGCCCGGCTCGCTGCTGATGCTGACCAACCGCACGGAGGATTTCCGGATGACCTTCTGCGCCTTCTCGCGCGACCTTTTCGCCGAAGCCGGTTTCCGTCTCGAACCGTCGTTTTTCAGAATCCTGCGCGAAAATCCGATCACCTATCCGCCCGCCCGCATCGTGGAAGGCGCCAGTACTTGGTTTCAGATGGCCGCATACACCTACCGCGACCGCAACAATGTGTTCCGCAATACGATCATCCGCAACCGCCTGCAGAACGTGCTGCTGGAGATTTACGACAAATTGCAGCGTTACGCCAACATGCAGCAGCAGACGCCCGAAACGACGACGCGCCAGACGGAGCTTTTCCACCGTTTCGTCGCGCTGGTGCACGAACACAGTTCGCAGCAGCGCGAGGTGTCGTTCTATGCCGACAAACTCTGCATTTCGACACGTTATCTCTCGACCATCGTGCGCAATATCGCGCATAGCTCGGCCAAGGAGTTCATCGACCGCTCGGTGCTGCTGGAGATCAAGATGCTCCTGCAGTCGACGGATCTGTCGGTGCAGGAGATCGCCTACCGCCTGCATTTTCCCGACCAGTCCTATCTGGGGCGTTATTTCAAGAAGCATACGGGCGAGTCTCCCACCGAGTACCGCAACACGAAAAAATAAGCAGCCCCGATACCGGGGCAGTTTTTGTTTCGCGCCGTCTGTCGTGTTTGGACCCTGAATTGCAGGGCATGTCGTAAAATACGAAAGATTATGAGCAAGACGATTGAAATTCTTGGGGAAAAGGCCGAATACTACCTTTCCCATGTGTGCCGGACCATCGACAAGAAACTGCTGTATCTTCCCGCGCCCGACACCGTCGACCGGGTCTGGATGGAGTCCGACCGCAATATCCGCACTCTCGGCAGCCTGCAGTGGATACTCTCCCACGGCCGTCTGGCCGGTACGGGCTATGTGTCGATCCTACCCGTGGATCAGGGCATCGAACATGCGGCCGGCGCGTCGTTCGCTCCGAATCCGGCCTATTTCGATCCGGAGAATATCGTGAAGCTGGCTGTCGAGGGCGGCTGCAACGCCGTGGCTTCGACCTTCGGCGTGCTGGGCGCCGTGGCGCGCAAATACGCGCACAGGATTCCGTTCATCGTGAAACTCAACCACAACGAACTGCTCTCCTACCCCAATTCCTACGATCAGGTGATGTTCGGCACCGTGCGCGACGCTTGGAACATGGGCGCCGCCGCCGTCGGCGCCACGATCTATTTCGGCTCGGAGGAGAGCCGCCGCCAGTTGGTCGAGATCGCCGAGGCGTTCGACTATGCCCACGAGCTGGGCATGGCGACGATCCTGTGGTGTTACCTGCGCAACGGGAGCTTCAGGAAGGACGGCGTCGATTACCACGCTTCGGCCGACCTCACGGGGCAGGCGGACCATTTGGGCGTGACCATCAAGGCCGACATCGTGAAGCAGAAGCTTCCGGAGAACAACGGCGGTTTCCGCGCCATCGGTTTCGGCAAGACCCGCGACGAGGTTTACACGAAGCTGACCACCGACCACCCCATCGACCTTTGCCGCTATCAGGTGGCCAACGGCTATATGGGCCGCGTGGGGCTGATCAATTCGGGCGGCGAGTCGCACGGCGCGTCCGATCTGCAGGAGGCCGTCATGACGGCCGTGGTGAACAAACGCGCCGGCGGCATGGGTCTCATCAGCGGCCGCAAGGCTTTCCAGCGGCCCATGGACGAAGGCATAGCCCTGCTCAACGCCATTCAGGACGTATATCTCGATCCCGAAGTGACGATCGCGTAATAACAGCCCGGCGTATACCGTTCTATATAAGTAAGAAAAAGATAAAATCGTGCATTATGAAAATAACTTTCTTCGGCACGCAGCCCTATGACCGGGAGTCGTTCGACCGCGCCAACGAGCGTTACGGATTCGAATTCAATTACCATCGCAGCCACCTGAACGGCAACAACACTTCGCTGGCGCAGGGGGCCGATGCGGTCTGTATCTTCGTGAACGATACGGCCGATGCCGCCACGATACGCTCTTTGGCGGCGATGGACGTGAAGCTGATCGCCCTGCGCTGCGCGGGATTCAACAACGTGGACCTGAAAGCCGCGGCGGAATACGGTATTCCCGTCGTGCGCGTTCCCGCCTATTCGCCGCATGCCGTGGCGGAATACGCCGTGATGCTGATGCTGACGCTCAACCGCAAGGTCCACCGCGCCTATTGGCGCACGCGCGACGGCAACTTCTCGCTGCACGGCCTGCTGGGATTCGACATGTACGGCAAGACGGCGGGTATCGTCGGCACCGGAAAGATCGCCCGCGAACTGATCCGCATCCTCAAGGGATTCGGCATGGAGGTCCTCGCGTACGACATCTACCCCGACCCGGAATATGCCGTGCGGGCGCAGATAGAATACGTGTCGCTGGACGAACTTTACCGCCGCTCCGACATCATCTCGCTGCACTGCCCGCTGACCGACGAAACCCGCTACATGATCGACGGCGCCGCCATCGGCAGGATGAAACCCGGCGTCATGCTCATCAATACGGGCCGCGGTCAGCTGATCCACACCGAAGCGCTGATCGAGGGGCTGAAAGAGAAGAAGATCGGTGCGGCCGGACTGGACGTGTACGAAGAGGAGGCCGCCTATTTCTACGAGGACACGTCGGACCGGATCATGGACGACGACGTGCTGGCGCGCCTGCTCTCGTTCAACAATGTCGTCATGACCTCCCATCAGGGGTTCTTTACACGTGAAGCGCTGGATAATATAGCGCACACCACTTTGCAGAATATCAACGATTTCGCTGTGCACCGGGAGTTGCGGAACGAGGTGCGCGCCGAACCGGAAAAAACGATGAATTGAACGATGAAAAAAGTTGTTTTGCTCCGCCACGGCGAGAGCACATGGAACCGGGAAAACCGGTTCACGGGATGGACGGACGTCGATTTGAGCGAAAAAGGCGTCGCCGAGGCCGAAAAGGCCGGCCTGCTGTTGCGCGAGGAGGGCTTTCTGTTCGGGCATGCCTATACCTCCTACCTGAAACGGGCCGTGAAGACGCTCGGCGTCGTACTTGACAAGCTGGATCAGGATTGGGTGCCGGTTTCGAAGAGCTGGCGGCTCAACGAGAAGCATTACGGCTCTTTGCAGGGGCTTAACAAAAAGGAGACGGCCGAGAAATACGGCGACGAGCAGGTGCACATCTGGCGCCGCAGTTACGACGTGGCTCCGGCGCCGCTCGGCGAAGAGGACCCGCGCAACCCGCGCTTCGATCCCCGCTACCGCGACGTACCCGAAGCGGAACTGCCCCGCACCGAGTCGCTGCTTGACACCGTCGGCCGCATCATGCCCTACTGGAAATGCGAGATACTGCCGGCGCTCGCCCGTCACGATTCCCTGCTGGTGGTAGCCCACGGCAACAGCCTGCGCGGCATTATCAAGCACCTGAAAGGCATCTCCGACGAAGCCATTTCGGAGTTCAATCTCCCGACCGCCGTGCCTTATGTCTTCGAATTCGACGACGGGCTGAATTACGTCAGGGATTATTTCCTCGGCGACCCCGAAGAGATCGCCGCGCTGATGGCCGCCGTCGCCGATCAGGGCCGGAAATAGCGCGGCGCGAATTCCGGCGTGGGAAGGTAGAATTCCCGGCCGTGCCGGATTCCCGGCCTTCATGTTTTAGCCCCCGCTCATTGCGAGCGGGGGCTTTTTTTTCGGCGCGGGTGATGCGATTCTCTGGGGTGGCTCCGGTTGCCGCCGCCTGAATGCGATGATGCTTCGTTGCGGCGTCAGTTTGTCGTCCGGTATTCGTTGGGCGACATGCCGACGCACTTCTTGAACAACCGGGTGAAGTGCTGGGGATAGCGGAAACCGAGCTCGTAGGCGATTTCGCTGATCGACTTCGTCGCGTCGAATATCCGTTCCTTGGCGATGTCGATCACCTTCAGTTGAATGTACTCCTGCGCCGATTTGCCGGTCTCCTTCTTTATCAGGTCGCCGAAATAGTTGGCCGACAGGTGCAGCTGTTCCGCGCACCAGCGTACCGAAGGCACCCCGTCGCGCTGGGGCGTGTCGCCTTTGAAATAGTCGTTCAGCAGCCGTTCGAACCGGGACAGCGCGTCTTTGTTGACCTCGCTGCGCGTGATGAACTGCCGCTCGTAGAAGCGTATGCTGTAGTTGAGCAGCAGTTCGATGTTCGATACGATCAGCCGTCTGCTGTGCTTGTCGATGGCGTGGTTCAATTCGCCCGTTATGTTTTGCAGGCATTCGAGCACCACGAGCCGCTCCTGCTCCGAGAGATGCAGGGCCTCGTTGGCTTCGTACGAAAAGAAGGTGTATTCGTCCATGCTGCGTCCGAGCGACGTGCCCCGGATCAGGTCGGGGTGGAACAGCAGCGCCCAGCCTTTGGGCTGAAACACCTCGCCGTTGTCCTCGATGCCGACCACCTGCCCCGGTGCGATGAATACGAGCGTTCCCTCCTGATAGTCGTAATAGTGGCGTCCGTAGCGCATGTCGCCGCATTTGACGTCTTTCAGGAAGACGCAGTAGAATCCGTACATGCGCCGGGCGTGCCGGGCCTTCGGGCATTTCGAAAAGTCGATGACGCTGACCAGCGGATGGAGCGTCTCCTGCCCCATCATTTCGTTGTACTGGTAGACGTGCTCCATTTTTACGATCTCGTCCATATGCTTCGATTATTGTTGTCTGTCACAAAGTTAATGCTTTTTTCCATGCCCGCCGCACCTTCGCGGCCGAATCGGTAATAATGGTATGACGAACCGTAATTCGGGTAATGACACGCCGCCGGAATCGCCCTACTTTTGCAGTGTGAAACGGACCCGAACCCGATAAACCGGGAAAACGAAAGGTGGTTCCGTCGGTCGGAATACGGGTTTGAAATCAATAAAAGGAGAAAAAATGGAGCATAGAATTTTAAACAACGGCGTCGAAATGCCGGTTCTGGGTTTCGGCGTCTATCAGGTCGGGGAGACGGTCTGCGAACAGTGCGTACGCGATGCGATTGCGGCGGGTTACCGTTCGATCGACACCGCTTCGGCCTATCTCAACGAGCGGGCCGTGGGCCGGGCGATCCGGCGGAGCGGCGTACCCCGCGAGGAACTTTTCATTACGACGAAACTTTGGGTGCAGGATGCCGGGTACGAGAGCACGAAGCGGGCTTTCGCCCAGTCGCTCGAACGCCTGCAGCTCGATTATCTCGACCTCTACCTGATCCATCAGCCGTTCGGCGACGTCTACGGTTCGTGGCGGGCGATGGAGGAGCTTTACCGCGAAGGGGCCGTCCGGGCCATCGGGGTGAGCAATTTCCAGCCGGACCGGCTGGTGGACCTGATCCTTCACAACGAGGTGGTCCCCGCCGTCAATCAGGTCGAGACGCATCCCTTCTGCCAGCAGGCCGAAGCGGCCGCGGTGATGGCCTCCGAGGGCGTGCAGATCGAATCGTGGGCGCCGTTCGCCGAGGGGCGCAATAATCTGTTCGGCAACGGGACGCTGGTGTCGCTGGCCGCGAAATACCGGAAATCGGTCGCTCAGGTCGTTCTGCGCTGGCTGATCCAGCGCGGCGTGGTCGTGATCCCGAAGTCGGTGCGTCCGGAGCGCATGGCCGAAAATATCGACGTCTTCGATTTTCACCTCGCGCCGGAAGACATGGACCTGATCGCAACGCTCGACACCCGGCGGAGCTGTTTTCTGTCACACCGCGATCCTGAGACCGTGAAGTGGCTGGGGACGATGAAATACGAGATGGACTGATCGGCAACTGAGGATATGATGAAAACGCGAAACGATGAAGCAACTAATTTTTATAATTGCGGCCGCACTGCTTGCGGCCGGAACGTGTAACCAGATAAATGCTCGGAATATGGAAAAACCGAAGAAAATCAGTGCGTTCCCCGTCGGGGACAAACTGCCCGAAACATTCTCGAAATATTTTGTCGGTCAGGCATATCTGGCCCGGCTGACGCGGAACGGGGCGCTCAACTGCCCGATTTCGAACGTTACGTTCGAACCCGGATGCCGCAACAACTGGCATAGCCATACGGGCGGCCAGATTCTCGTCGCTGTGGGCGGCCGGGGATATTATCAGGCCGAGGGCGAGCCGGCCCGCGAGCTGCTGCCGGGCGACGTGGTCGAAATCGCTCCCGATGCGGTGCACTGGCACGGCGCGGCTCCTGACAGCTGGTTCTCGCATCTGGCGATCGAAACCAATCCGCAGACCAACCGCAATACATGGCTCGGACCGGTGGACGACGCGCACTATTCCGCCGCGACCGCCGGGACTGCCGCGATCGCCTCCACACCCGCCTCTGCGACCGCTCCCGCCGCCGGGATTGCTGCGACTGCCGAATCTTCGGTCGCGGCCGTTTCCGCGGCAATGTCCATGTCCTCCGCCGCGCCCATTCCTGCGGCAATGTCCATGTCCGCAACAGCGCCCCTGTCCTCGGCCAAGAGCGCGGCTCCGCGCCTGCGCGCCGCGGCCGTAGAGACCCGTGCGCAGCTGTTTTCCGGGTGCGAATCGGAACTTGCGGCGACCGATCCCGAATTAATCGAAATTTTTGATAACTTTACGTTCGCTGAAGTACTCGGCTACGGCGATCTCGACGTTAAGACGCGGATGATGTGCATCCTCGCGTCGTGCATTGCCGGAGCCGCGCAGACCGAGTTTCGGACGATGCTCGAAGGCGCGCTGAACGTGGGTGTGACGCCCGTCGAAGCGAAAGAGGTGGTCTATCAGGCGGTTCCCTACGTCGGCATGGCGCGGACGGTCGATTTCGTGCATATCGTCAACGGGGTGCTGACGGCGCGGGGCGTTGCGCTTCCGCTCGAAGGCCAGTCGGCGACTTCGCCCGAAACCCGCTTCGAAAAGGGACTGGCGGTGCAGAAGGCTATTTTCGGGGAGCGGATCGACGCGATGCGCGCCGCCGCGCCGGAGAACCAGAAGCATATGCAGGACTACTTGTCAGCCAACTGTTTCGGCGATTACGTCTCCCGCGGCGGGCTGGATGCGAAGGTGCGCGAACTGCTGACTTTCTCGATGCTGCTCACGCTGGGCGGTTGCGAACCCCAGCTCAGGGGACATATTCAGGGCAACCTGAATGTCGGCAACGACAAGCGGACGTTGTTGGCTGTGGTGACCCAGCTGCTGCCCTATACAGGCTATCCGCGTACGCTGAATGCGATCGCCTGCCTGAACGAAGCGATACCTGAAAACGAATAAAAAAGAAGAAAACGATATGGCGAAGAAAGTATTGATCCTCTCCTCCAGCCCGCGGCGCGGGGGTAACTCGGATTTGTTGTGCGACCGGTTCATGGCCGGGGCGCAGCAGGCCGGACACGACGTGGAGAAGATTTTCCTCCGGGATAAGAAGATAAATTACTGCACGGGCTGCGGCGTATGCTACGGCGGGGCGAAGCCCTGTCCGCAGCGGGACGATGCGGCCGAGGTGGTCGGCAGGATGATCGGCGCGGATGTGATCGTGATGGCTACGCCGGTTTACTTCTATACGCTCTGCGCGCAGATGAAGACCCTGATCGACCGCACCTGCGCCCGTTATACGGAGATGGGCGGCAAGGAGTTTTACTTCATCCTGACGGCCGCCGAAGAGAGCGTTGAAATGATGGAGCGCACCGTGGAGTGTTTCCGCGGATTTCTCGACTGTCTCGACGACCCCGAAGAGCGGGGCGTCGTTTACGGCGTCGGAGCTTGGCAGGCGGGTGAAATCGAAGGAATGCCTGCGATGGACGAAGCCTATGAGCTGGGCCGCCGGGTGTAAACCTTAAAAGCGAACGCAAATGAAACGGATTGTATTGATAGCGATTATGACGATGTTCTTACCCGATATGAATACACAGGCGCAGACCGCATCCGGCACGAAGGTGCTGGTGGCCTATTTCTCCCACAGCGGCAATACGCGCGCCATGGCGCGGCAGATCGCCGAAGCGACGGGTGGCGATCTTTTCGAGATCGTTCCGGCCGCGGCCTACCCCGCCGAATACGGAGCCGTCGTGGATCAGGCCAAGAAAGAGATCGGCGGCGGTGTCCGCCCTGCGCTGAAAGGCCGGCTGCCCGACGTCGGGGCGTACGACGTGATTTTCGTCGGCTCGCCCTGCTGGTGGTCCACGGTCGCGCCGCCGGTGGCGACGTTCCTCGCGGGCTGCGACTGGGCGGGCAAGACCGTCGTGCCGTTTATGACCCACGAAGGCAGCCGCATGGGCCGCAGCGAAGAGGATATTCGGAAACTTTGTGCGGGCGCTACCCTGCTCGACGGGCTTCCCCTACGCGGCGGGGCCGTGAAAGATTCGCGGGACGCCGTGCGGAAATGGGTTCAGGGATTGAATCTGACAAAATAAACTATAACAGATGTTGCGAAAAATCAGAATCGCGGCCGCGGCCGTTTTCTTTACGATGATTACGCTGCTCTTCCTCGATTTCACGGGGACGCTGCATGCGTGGTTCGGCTGGATGGCCAGAGTGCAGTTGCTGCCCGCTGTTTTGGCGGTCAATGTCGCCGTCGTTGCGGCGCTCTTGGTGCTGACGCTGTTGTTCGGACGGGTCTACTGTTCGGTGATCTGCCCGCTGGGCGTCTTTCAGGACGTCGCTTCGTGGGCGGGCGGCAAACGGCGCAAAAACCGTTTTACCTATTCCCGTGCCTTGCCGTGGCTGCGTTACGGCATGCTGGCGCTGTTCGTTGCGGTGATGGTCGCCCATATCAAGCCCGTCGCCGAACTGCTGGCGCCTTACAGCGCTTACGGGCGTATCGCGTCGAACCTCTTTGCGCCGCTCTACCGGTGGGGCAACAACCTGCTGGCCTATGCGGCAGAGCGGATCGACAGCTATGCGTTCTATACGGTGGACGTTTGGGTGAAGAGCGGCGTGACGTTCGCCGTGGCCGCCGCGACGTTCGCGGTTCTGGCCGTGCTGGCGTGGCGCAACGGCCGCACCTACTGCAATACGGTTTGTCCGGTCGGCACGCTACTGGGCTTCGTGTCGCGTTTTGCGGTCTTTAAGCCCCGCATCGACACCTCGAAGTGCAACGGCTGCGGGCTTTGCGCGCGCAACTGCAAGGCCTCGTGCATCGACGCCAAGTCGCACGAAATCGACTACAGCCGTTGTGTGGCCTGCATGGACTGTATCGGCAAATGCCGTCAGCACGCCATCGCCTTTTCGCGCAAACTGGCCGCAAAACCCGCTTCGGAGACCTCCGCGTCCGCAGCGGCGGAGGCTCCGACAAAGACGGACCGCGGCGTTGCAGCGGAATCTTCGTCAAAGGCGGACCGCGTCGTTGCCGCGGACAGGCCCGCCGACCCTTCGCGCCGCAAATTCCTCACGATCGCGGGCGTTTTAGCCTATACGGCGACCGTGAGGGCGCAGGAGAAGAAGGTGGACGGCGGACTGGCGCTGATCGAGGATAAGAAAGTCCCGGATCGCGCCGTGCCGATCACGCCGCCGGGATCGCTGGCGGCCCGCAACTTGACGGCGCACTGTACCGGGTGTCAGCTGTGCGTGGCGGCGTGTCCCAATCAGGTGTTGCGCCCCTCCGGCAAGCTGATGACCCTGATGCAGCCCGAAATGTCGTACGAGCGCGGCTACTGCCGGCCCGAATGTACGAAGTGTTCCGAAGTGTGTCCCACGGGGGCCATCCGTCCGATCACGGCGGCCGAGAAGTCGGCGACGCAGATCGGCCATGCCGTGTGGATCGCCGACAACTGCGTCGTCAATACCGACGGCGTGGACTGCGGCAACTGCGCACGCCACTGTCCCACGGGAGCCATTCACATGGTGCATAAGGATCCGGATAACCCTGATTCACCGCTTATCCCAGCCGTGAACGAGGAGCGCTGCATCGGCTGCGGAGCATGCGAGAATCTTTGTCCGAGCCGCCCGTTCAGCGCGATTTATGTCGAAGGGCATCTGCGTCACAGAACCGTTTAACAGTCAGGAGTATGAAAGAGAAGAAAAAGATAGACCGCCGGGAATTCCTGAAGGTACTCGGCGTCGGAGCCGCCGCCACGACCGCCGCGTTGTACGGCTGCAAACCCAAAGGCGGTGCGGCGGGCGACACCGCCGCCGTGGGAGAAGTCCCGACCGACCGGATGACCTGCCGCACGACGCCCACCACGGGCGACCGCGTGTCGCTGCTGGGCTACGGCTGTATGCGCTGGCCGACGCGTGCGAAGAGCGACGGTTCGGGCGATGAGATCGACCAGCAGGCCGTGAACGAACTGGTCGATTACGCCATTGCGCACGGCGTCAACTACTTCGACACCTCGCCGGCCTATGTGCGCGGCTGGTCGGAGACCGCGACGGGAATCGCCCTCAAACGGCATCCGCGCGAAAAATTCTTCGTAGCCACGAAACTTTCCAATTTCGACCCGTCGACCCATAGCCGCGCGGCCTCGATGGAGATGTACCGCAACTCTTTCCGGGCCTTGCAGGTGGATTATATCGACTATTACCTGCTGCACGGAATCGGCATGGGCGGCATGGAGTCGCTCCGCAGCCGTTACCTCGACAACGGGATGCTCGATTTCCTGCCCGCCGAGCGCGAAGCGGGACGCATCCGCAATCTGGGATTCTCCTATCACGGCGACGTCGAGGTGTACGACTACCTGCTTTCGCGTCACGAGGAGATAAAGTGGGATTTCGTGCAGATTCAGCTTAACTATATGGACTGGAAACATGCCAAGGAGCTTAATACGCGCAATACCGACGCCGAGTATCTCTACGGCGAACTGGAGAAGCGCGGCATTCCGGCCGTCATCATGGAGCCGTTGCTGGGCGGCCGCCTTTCGAACGTTCCCGACCATATCGTCGCCCACCTCAAACAGCGGCGGCCCTCGTCGAGCGTGGCTTCGTGGGCGTTCCGTTTCGCGGGGTCGTTCCCCGGCGTGCTGACCGTGCTGAGCGGCATGAGCTACATGGAACACCTGCAGGACAACCTGCGCACCTATTCGCCGCTCGACGAACTGACCGACGCCGACCGGGAATTTCTGGAGGAGACGGCGCAGCTGATGCTGCGCTACCCCACGATTCCCTGCAACGACTGCAAATACTGCATGCCGTGTCCTTACGGACTCGATATTCCGGCCATTCTGCTGCATTACAACAAATGCGTCAACGAAGGCAACGTGGCCGCTTCGTCGCAGGACGAAAATTACCGGAAGGCCCGGCGGGCGTTTCTGGTGGGCTACGACCGCAGCGTGCCCCGTCTCCGACAGGCGAGCCGCTGTATCGGCTGCAACCAATGCGTGCCGCACTGTCCCCAGAACATCAAGATTCCGCACGAACTGCACCGCATCGACCGCTATGTCGAGCATTTGAAACAGGAAAATCTGTAATGCGAAGCCGCCGCAGACTGATTCTGCGGCGGCTTCGTATTTGGCGGCATCGGCGCATTGGAATCCGCTGCGCATTGGTGCCGTCAGCCATTGGATTTGGCTGGGCATTGTGCCGTCGGTCGGATGATTCGGCGGCATCGGCAGTGCGTTGTCCCGGAGCCAGTCTGCCGTATCTACACCGGCAGCAGGATCGAGAACCGGCTGCCCTTGCCGATCTCGCTTTCGACCGAAATCGTGCCGCCGTGCGCTTCGACGAACTCCTTCGAAATGGCCAGTCCCAGCCCGCTGCCCTGCACTTTCGTGCCCGGAACCCGGAAATAACGTTCGAAAATGCTCTTGTGGTAGCGCGGGTCGATGCCCCGGCCGAAGTCCTGCACGTAGATTTCGACCGCTTTGTCGTGCTGTACGGCCCCGATGACGATGCGCGACTTTTCGGGCGAATGGTGGATGGCGTTCGACAGCAGGTTGGTGATGACCCATGCGATCTTCTCGTTATCGACGAACAACTTCGAGATTTTTTCGGGATAGTCTATCTCCACGAAACAGCAGAACCGGTCGGCCAACACCTGCGTTGCCTTTACTGCATAGTCTATCAACTCGATAGGCTTTGTTATCTTAGGCATCAGTTTAAGTTTCCCGGTCTCGATCTGCGTCATGTTCAGCAGTTCGCCCGTGATCGAAAGCAGGCGGTCGCTGCTCTCCCTGATACTGCCCACCAGCTGTTTCTGCTCGTCGTTGAGCTTTCCCAGCCGGTCGTCGCCCAGCAGCTGCAGGCTCATCAGGATCGACGAAATCGGGGTCTTCATCTCGTGCGAAACGGTCGATATGAAGTTGGTCTTGGCGGAGTCCAGCTCCTTGAATTTGGTGATGTTGTTGAGGATGATCAGATTGCCGACGAACTGCTGTTCGCGTCCGCCCACGGGCGTGATGTAGAGCGGTGTGTTGTCCATCTGGAAATAGCTCTCCTTGTTGTCGGCGTATATCTTCAGCGGCTCCTTCTCGGCGTCTTTCCTTTCGTCGCAGAGTTCGCGCAGCAGACGGCGCAGCAGGTCGTTGGACAGGGCTACCTCGGTCGCGTTCCGCCCGATGATGTTTTCCGGAAGGTTCAGCACCGAAAGCGCTTCGCGGTTCATGAAAAGAATGGTCTTTTCGGGATCGAGTCCGATGATCGGCTCGTGGAGCGTGTTTACGATCGCTTCGATGCGTTTTTTCGCCGTCATCAGGTCGTCGAGCGAACTGCGGCGGTACTCGTCGAGTCTGGCGGCCATGTCGTTGAACGACTCGGCGACGGATTCGAATTCGCGGTTGCCCGTAAAGTCGAGCCGCTGCCGGTAGTTGTGGTTGGCGATCTCCTTGATACCCCGCTTCAGGGTGTCGATCGGCCGGAGCACCGTCTGCGGAAACCAGATCAGGATGGCCCCTGCGCTCAGAACGCACAGTGCGGCCACGACGATCAGCCACCACATCACGTAGTCGGCGCGCTGCTCCACCCCGGAGCTTTTGCTCCGGATGGCGGCCATGTTCAGCTCCATGATCCGGAAGAGATCCTCGCGTACGGTCTGTATTTCGGCTTCGGTGACGGGGTCGCTCAGCGACGCGATATGCCGTTCGAGCGCCGTGGTCATCTCCTTTTCGCTGATCTCGGTGATGTTCTGCTGCTGCAGGGCGAGACTCTGCCGCAGGACGTGCCGCGACACCGAATCGTGTCCGATGTCGTTCAGCGACCGCAGCATATCCCCGGCGTATTGCAGTGAATTGTAGTTGTCGGCCAATATGGTCCCCGTGGCGTGCGAAAGCTGCCGGACGTAACTGACCGACTGGATTCCGAGCAGCAGGATCATGGCGAACAGCGCGCCGATTCCCAAGGTGAGCCTTCTTTGTATTTTCATGGTTTACGACATAATGTAAAGATCGATGTTCATGCGCGACAGCCTGCCGATCAGGCGGCGCAGCGCGACGATGCTTTTCAGCAGCGAAAATAGCGAAAATTCGGGCCGTCCGGTGCAGACGATACTGATTTTTTGCTCCCGGCACAGCTCCACGATGGTTTCGACCGGCCGGTTGGAGTGTATCTGGCGGATTTCGCCGCCCAGTTCGGTGGCGAGGTTCAGGTTGTTGATCAGGTAACGCTGGTTGGCCAGCGGAATGCGGTCGGCGGCTTCCCGGTCGCTCTGCACGTAAAGCACGACGAACGACGTGTTGAGGTGGGTCGCCATGCGGGCCGTCTTGCGGATCACGCGGCGCGAACGTTTCTCCGAGGAGTCGATGACGGCCAGCAGTTTGTCGTGACGGAACTTGTCGCCCGCGGCGATCTCGTTCTCGACCTTTTTCTCCACGCGCAGGGCCACCTCCTTGAGTGCCAGTTCGCGCAGCTGCAGGATGTTGTCCTGCGTGAAGAAGTTGTTGAGCGCCGCCGCGACCTTGTCGGGGCGGTAGATTTTCCCCGCTTTCAGCCGCTCTATCAGCTCGTCGGCCGTGAGGTCGATGTTCACCACCTCGTCGGCCGTGGCCAGCACGCTGTCCGGCACGCGCTCGCGGACCTCGATCCCGGTGATCTCCTGCACGGATTCGTTCAGGCCTTCGATATGCTGGATGTTGACCGCCGTGATGACGCTGATTCCGGCGTCGAGCAGCTGCATCACGTCCTGCCACCGTTTGGGATTGCCGCTGCCTTCGATGTTGGTGTGGGCCAGTTCGTCCACGACCACGATTTCGGGATGGAGGTTCAGGATGGCCTGCGTGTCCATCTCTTCCAGCTCCTTGCCCTTGTAGAAGAGCCTGCGGCGCGGCACGAACGGAAGCCCTTCGGCGAGGGCTTCCGTTTCGGCGCGGCCGTGCGTTTCGATGTAACCGATGCAGACGTCCACGCCTGCGTCGAGCAGCTGATGCGCCTCCTGCAGCATGCGGTAGGTCTTGCCTACCCCGGCGCTCATGCCGATGTATACCTTGAACTTTCCCCGGTGCGAGCGGCGGATCAGCTCCAGAAACCGTTGAACGCTGCCTTCCTTGTCCATACTACATCCTCAATGATATACCGCCCGTGAAATTGACGTCCTCCGCCGCCGGGTTCCAGCTCAGGGAGGTGAAGATTCCCAACTGCATGGACTTCAATATCTCCCAGCTCTTCGCTGCGCTGACGAAAACGTTCTGTACGTAGAAGTCGCGGTCTATGCCGTACGTGCCGACGGCATTCCACGGAACGACCCCGACGCCGGCTTTCATGCCGACGGTTTTCACGGTGAAGGGATACGACGCCTCGATGTAGGTCGCATAGGCCCGTTTCCCTTCGGCATTTACGTCGGCGGCTCCGAACAGCACGGTGTTCCAAGCCAGCGTGACCGGCGCTTCGGGCGATATGCACCACGCGACGCCCGCCTCGACGCGGTGCGGAGAGTCCGCCCCGAAGCGGAAATAGTTGCGGCTGATCGTGCTCCGGTCGCCCGCGCCGCCTTCCCAGTAGAGGTCCGCCAGCGAGAAGGTCACGGGACCGAGCGCATAGGCCAGCGTCAGGTCCATCTCCTTGTAGGAGGTGGCCGCGAAATCGACCGAACCCCATGCCGTCGCCGAGAAATTTCCGGCCGACAGGGGCATTACGGGTTGTATGCAGGCTCCGGATTCCCAGACGCCGCGCCAGACATAGCCGCTGACGATGTCTGCGCCGCCCGAAATTTTCACGCCGCGCTGCGGCTCCTGTGCGCATACGTCCACGGCAAGCATTGCCGCCAGTGCGGTAATCAGAATTACGATCCAGCGTTTCATGTGTTTGTCCATTTCTTTGAGTTTTTTCATCGCCGTATATTATTTCTGCTCCGGCATTGCGCCTGCTGAGCGGTTGTCGTCGTTGTCGGCCGATTTTGCCGGGACCGCCGCCGTGACGTTCGGCTGCATTGTCTCCAGTGCGATGTTGAGCCGGAGCACGTTGACCTTCTCGGTGCCGAAGAGTCCCAGCCACGGCCTTTGGGTCAGCGAATCGACCAGATGCCGGACTGCGGCCGCGTCGAGTCCGCGGGCTTCGGCTACGCGGCGCACCTGCACCTGCGCGCCGCGCGGCGAGATGTCGGGATCGAGTCCCGAACCGCTTGCCGTCACCATTTCGGAGGGCACCTCCTCACGGGTGAGATAGGGATGCGCCGCAAGGAAATCCTGCACGCGCCGCTCCACTTCGGCCAGATATTCCGGGTTGGTCGCGGCCTTGTTGCTGCCGCCCGAACCGCCGCCGTTGTAATCCACGGCCGAAGGACGGCCCCAGAAGTAACGGGTGTCGGTGAACTGCTGGCCCACGTTCGCCGCGCCGACGGTCCGGCCGTCGAATGTGAGGGTTTCGGCTTGGCCGCCGCCGGGTCCTGCCACGGCCGAGACGCCGCGCAGTACGAGTACGTATCCCACGCCGAGCAACAGGCACATTGCCAGCGTTATCCTGATTGAAATCCAGAAGTTTTTCATAATTGTAGCGATACTTTAAAAGAACATACTTATAAACATGTCTATCAGTTTGATGCCGATGAACGGCACGACGATTCCTCCAAGTCCGTAGATGAAGAGGTTGCGGCGCAGCAGGGCCGATGCGCCGATCGGTTTGTAGGTCACGCCGCGCAGCGCCAGCGGAATCAGCAGCGGGATGATGACGGCGTTGAAGATCACGGCCGACAGGATGGCGCTTTCGGGCGAGTGCAGGTGCATGATGTTCAGGGCCTGCAGCGACGGAATCGAAGCGATGAACAGCGCCGGTACGATGGCGAAATACTTGGCTACGTCGTTGGCGATCGAGAAGGTCGTGAGCGTGCCGCGCGTCATCAGGAGCTGTTTGCCGATTTCGACGATTTCGATCAGCTTCGTCGGGTCGTTGTCCAGATCGACCATGTTGCCGGCCTCCTTGGCCGCCTGCGTGCCGCTGTTCATCGCCACGCCCACGTCGGCCTGCGCCAGCGCCGGGGCGTCGTTGGTGCCGTCGCCCATCATGGCCACCAGCTTGCCCGACCGCTGTTCGCGGCGTATGTATTCGAGCTTGTCTTCGGGTCTGGCTTCGGCGATGAAGTCGTCCACGCCGGCTTTTTCGGCGATGTACTTCGCCGTCAGCGGATTGTCGCCAGTTACCATCACGGTCTTCACGCCCATTTTGCGCAGACGTTCGAAGCGTTCGCGGATACCTGTCTTGATGATGTCCTGCAGTTCGATCACGCCCCGTATCTGCTCGTTCTCGCTGACGATGAGTGGCGTGCCGCCGTTCTCCGAGATGCGGCGCACCGTCTCTTCGATACCCGCCGGGCATTTGTTGCCGGCTTGGGCGGCGATGCGGAGGATCGCTTCCGATGCGCCCTTGCGGATGCGGCGTCCGTCGGGCATATCGACGCCCGAACATTTGGTCTCGGCGGTGAACTGCACCATCTGCACGCCGATCAGCTGCAGGGGATCGACCTTCATGCCCATTTCGGCGCCCAGCTCGACGACGGATTTGCCTTCGGGCGTCTGGTCTGAGACCGACGAAAGCACGCACAGGCGGGTGAACTCTTTGACACCGTATCCTTGTGCCGGGTGGAATACTTCTGGTGCTGCTTACTTATATTTTCAGAAAGCAGTTAAAAAAGCTGCACAAGCAGATGCAGGAAAAGGATGGATTTGTCCGTATCTTCTTGCAGGAGCATCTTGGCAGTCTGATGATCGTCAAAGCATTTGGCAAGGAAGCGGATAGTCTTACTGAGGCGGAAAGCCATATGAGCGAGCACAAGAAAGCCCGCATGCGTAAGAATCATTTTTCTAATGTGTGCAATATCGGCTTTGGAGCAGTTATGAACGGAGCTTATGTGCTTGGAGCAGTCTATGGAGCTTTTAGTATCTATGGTGGCACTATGACCTACGGTACATTTATGGCGATGCTTCAGCTTATCAGCCAGATACAGAATCCGTTTGCCAATATCACAGGCTATCTGCCGAAGTATTTCGCTATGCTTGCGAGTGCGGAGAGGCTGATGGAGATTGAGGCGTATGCTGAGGATGAAGTAAAATATATTCCGTATAACAGCACTTTCGGCTTGTCGCATGTGGATTTTACATATCTTCCGCCGGTCATTACCGAGGGAGATACGATCATGCCAATCGTATTAAAGGATTACAGTCTTATGATACGAAAGGGCGAGTTTGTGGCATTTACCGGTCCGAGTGGCTGTGGCAAAAGTACTGTGTTAAAGCTTATGATGGGATTGTATACAGTGGATGCCGGAGAAGTGTATGGCTGTGACCGTTCCATGTTTGCCTATGTTCCACAGGGCAATCAGCTTATGAGTGGAAGTATCCGGGATATCATTACATTTTCAGATAAGAACAGAACAGGAGATGAAGCAGGCATTCACAGAGCTCTGCAGATTGCCTGTGCGGATGGCTTTATCGCAGAACTGGAGCATGGGATTGATACGTTGCTTGGAGAGCGTGGCTTGGGACTATCCGAAGGACAGATGCAGAGGCTTGCGATTGCAAGGGCAATTTATTCCGACCGACCGGTACTTCTTCTGGATGAAGCTACAAGTGCACTGGATGCCGGAACGGAAGAAGCAGTTCTTGGGAATCTTCGCAGCATGACGGATAAGACAGTGATCATTGTAACCCACCGTCCGGCTGCACTTAAGCTGTGTGACAGGCAGGTTACATTTGGAGAAGAAAAGTAACGGTGAATCAGATGTGTCTTATCGAAGCTGGATTGTGAAAATTGTCCGGCAATAACAAAAGAGTGGAAAATAGTGATTGATAAGAGAAAGGTGAGATCATGAAATTTCACTCTTTTTTTTATATGCATTTCCCCATTCAACCATAGAATCAAGAATCGGTTTAGGGGTTTTGCCAAAATCACTTAAGGCATATTCTACATGGGGAGGAACTTCAGGATATACAGTTCGTGTAATGATACCATCTCAGACTGAGTCTTGACCAGGCAATTGTTCCGGAAAGTTTTGGTGACAGAGCAGTAGGCATACAAGCGGATATGGCGGAGAGTATAAAAGATATTGTGGAGGAAGTGAAACGTAAGCTATTATGACGCATATGTTCAAACACTTTGATGGAAGCGGTACAGGGATCCGTTCTCTATTGGATCAATATGTGTATTTGAATCGGCTGGAAGATTCCCTTGATTTTCCTTATATTGACAAGCAGTGTGAGATCCTTGGTACCGCAGATTTTGAAAAAGAAAATAGGGATCTTTGCAAGAAAGTGTTGAATTATAATGGATAAATGATGAGCGAATGATAATCATTTTCCCCCTATCCGATATTGACAAGACAATAATCTTTCAGTATGATTGAGACAGCGAGTATCACGGAAAGGATTATTTTATGAATGAGACACAGATAAAAAGTAGTATGAAGGATAACAGACGAAAAGCAATTATCAATGCTGCGTTTCAAATTTTTGTAGAGAAGAAAATTGAGCCGGTCAGCATGGGAGAGATTGCAGAGGCGGCAGGAGTAGGACGTGCGACATTATTCCGCTATTATCCGAATAAGCTGGAGTTAGTGATCGCGGTGTGTGCTGCCAAATGGAAAGAGTATCTGGATGCACTGGATGCGAAGCGTCCGCTTACATCGATTGGAGATATTCCGGCAATTGATAGGTTTACTTTCACGCTGGATAGTTATATCGAAATGTACCAGCATCACAAGGATTTATTGCAGTATAATGACAATTTCAACCATTATGTCACCCATGAGAAAGTAGAGGAGAAACAGCTTGAGGAGTTTCATGCATCCCTTTATTCGGTCGATACGAGACTGGAATGGATGTATGAGAAGGCAAAGGAGGATCACACATTTCGTACGGATATTCCGAAGGAGGAATTTTTTCGTGTGACAGTGCATACAATGATGACGGCTTGTACGTACTGTGCCAGCGGATTTATCTGGGGATCAGAGGACAACAAGGATTATACCCCGGAGTTACGCAGGATTAAGGAAATGATCTTAAATTATGCGAAAATCTCTGAATGACAGAATCTTCTAAACGAAGAATTTCGAGAGTACATCGCAGGGAAAGGGAGGAAGATATGAAACAAAGAAAACGAGGAATAAGGCGGATGTTTGCCGGAGCCATGGCGGCTCTTATGATGCTGTCAGTGGTGGATGTCAGCGGCTGGGGCGTGATGAATGCGAAGGCGGAGGAGACTGCGGAAATTACTTTGGCAGAAAATGCCCCTCAGTATCTGTATGTAGGCGATGGCACTACTATAGCAGTTATTTGGGATGGAAAACTTCAAGACGATGGAAAAGATAATAAGAATACAATATATCAGGGAAATGGTTGGTATTATGACGGTGAAGAGAATCAGTTGGTACTGCAAGGTGTGTCTATTACTAATTTGAGTTGCGATAGGGATCTTTCGATTCTGTTATCAGGAACCAATAACGTGGAGCAGTATATTCAAATTGAACCGGGAAATAGTGAGAATGAGCATACTTTGACAATAAAGAGTGATAATAACGGAAGTCTGAATTGTGAAAGTATCCTTGCAGGAAGCACAAGGAAGCCACGTAACCTAAGTATAATGGGAGCAACGGTGGAAACTTCCGAGATCAGATGTCATGGGAGTTTAGCGATTGAAAATAGTCATATTGCTGTGAACAATAATCAAATTAATGATGCAATTTTGGGTAATACAGTAAGTATAAAGGATAGTTATGTTAAAGCTAAGAGTACCGAGGATATGGCGGGGGCAATTTCATCAAAGAATGGAATTACCATATCAGACAGCCAGATTCTGGCGGAAATTGGTAAAACATATGAAGCATATCCAGAAGATTCTGTAATAAAAAATGTTGATAGTAGCAACTCTGTCATTACCAAGAAATGGAAAGACTATGAGACTGATGCTACTGTAACAAAAACATATGTATATGGTAAAGCCACTTTAAAAGAAGATTTAACGATTGCAAGTGGGGAAAGCATTGAATTTGAGAGTGGCGCGAGTATTACCAATCCGGAGAAACTCACTTTGGCAGATGGTGCGAGCCTTTTGGTAGATGGAGAAGAGCATACACATAACAAAGACGGTGATGTTACATACACTTGGAAAGATGACAAGGAACATATAAAAAACGTGGCATGCAAAGACTGTCCGATCGGATATGTGACGAAGGAAACAGAAACTCACAGCATCGGCGAGAATGGTTTCTGCGCATGTAATGAGGTATACCAGCCGGCAGATCTCACCACAGACAAGTATGATATGGATGGGGACGGTAGCAAGGATGCGGTTTACGAGATCAGTAATGCAGGTCAGCTCTACTGGTTTGCCGGAC
>ERZ840371.1583-NODE-1583-length-22712-cov-5.551397_pt1 | contig 22712 bp, 12 predicted proteins | sample MGYA00519937_ERZ840371 | MGnify/ENA primary metagenome ERZ840371 (study PRJEB31850, sample SAMEA3708873) | human gut metagenome | biome: human gut; feature: human-associated habitat; material: faeces | place: China | collected 2014 ... | reverse complement strand
GCCGGGGGTGTTGAAGGTGTTGATGTGGCCGGGGCCGCCGGACCACGTCATCTCGAAGCCGCCCAGCGCCACCATGGAACCGGCGTTCTCGGCGTTGAAGGCATCGATGGTGCTCTTATAGGTGCTCCAGCTGTGGTTGGCGTCGGAATCCTTCACCAGAGAGGTGTCATACAGAGCACCCTCCACGTTAGCATTGGTCTTGGAGTCGAAGTAGTTGGAGTGGTCGGTGAAGGCCACGAACTGCACGTTGGCGCTGGCGGGGATGCTCTTGATGTAGTCCAGCGCAGAGGTCAGCGTACCGGAGCCGTCGGAATACTGGGTGTGGCTGTGGAGCTGACCGAAGTACAGCTGATACTGGGTCTTGCCCACGGTGAAGAACCAGTTGAAGCTGGCCTCCTTGCCGTCGGTACGCTTGGCGGTGACCACCACCTCCGTGCGGCCGTCGGTGAGGTCGGCAGCGGGCGTGTAAGTGACACGGCCGCCTTCATACACAGCGCCCACGGTCTTGCCGTTCACCGTCATGGTGATGGTGGGCTCCGTCCCGGCATTGGCCAGCGCCACAGAGATGGCGGGCCGCTTGTCGCTGCCGGTCTGAGCGCCCCGCATGGGCATGGGATCGGAGAACACCGGCTCGTCCTTCACGGGGATATCCACCGTGCGGGTGATGGCCTTGCCCTGATTGTCCACGCCGCTGATGGTTACGGTGAGCTTGTCGCCCGTCACCTTCTCCACGGGGATGGTGACGGTGTAAACACCCTCCTCCTCGGTGACAGTCAGGGCCTCGCCCGCCAGCGTGGCGGTCATGTCGCCCTTGACACCGAAGGGAGCATCCACGGTGAAGCTAAAGGTGTAGGCCTGCCCCACATAGGCGTCATACAGGTGGTCGATGACCACGGCGGGCATATTCACGATGCCGCCGGTCAGCTCCGTCCCCTCCGCCACGGGATAGAAGGAGAAGGAGTAGATGGTGTAGTCCAGATCACCGGTGGAGCTGTACATACTGTACACCTTGAAGCTATCGCTGTAATACTCCAGCCACTGGCTGTATTTGCCGTTATACTTGGCGGTGCGGCTCTCCATTTCGTAGCCGCCCACATTGCCGGAGCACTCCCGGACCAGCCAGTCGGCGTCCTCACTGGCGGTGAGGGAATAGAAGGCGTTGTTGCCGGTGCCGTTGGCACACAGATAGCCGTAGGTGTCGTTGCGGAAGCGATAGTACTCGCCGCTGCGCTCCACGGTAAAGACCACGGCGCCGTTGGAGCAGACAGCCTTGCCGTTGGCAATGGTGGCGGCCGCCTTGTTGATGGCGGGACTGTCGGTGTTGTCATTTTGCTCCGCCAGAACCGCCTCAGCGTTCTGGTTGTAGATGACCACCTCATCGCCGGCCTGAGGCAGCTGGCCGGTGGCGGGAGGCGTCACGTTGGTGACGTAGTCGGTACTGGCGCCGTTGCGGAGCTGATAGGTGCCGTTGTAGGCGGAGCAGCAGGCATACAGGGCCGTGACGTCGGCCTCAGTAGTATTGGCGGGCAGCGGCACACCCTTGAAGAGCTTGGTGCTGCCGGTGGCGTCGGTGATGGGGGTGCTGCCGGAAGCGTTGTAGGTACCCAGTGTCACGTCCTTGATGTAGACGTACTCACTGAGATAGTCGGCGCCCATCTGGGAGACGGTGATCTCCTGTGCGGGGATGGCCTCCACGCCGGCCTTTACCACCTCCATGGCAGGGGACTGCATCTGAGGCACGCCGCCGTAGGGGCTAACGGTGCCGGTGACCTTCACCACGTCGCCTACCTTATAGTTGGCGTGGTTGGCGTAATCATAGACCTGGAAGCCGTAGATCTCACCGCCGATGACGTCCTCCAGAATGATGGAACTGATGCTGGCAGCGCCGTTATAGGCGTTGCCGTAGTGATACACCACCTGACCCACCACGGAGACATTTTCGGTCTTGGTGGTGATGGCCCCGGCCTCCTTGACGGTGAGCGTCCCGTCGGGGATCATGTCGTCCGTGATGGGGTCATTGACGGAACCGGCGGCCCGGATCTCGTCGGCAACGGTATTCCGCAGCTGCAGGGTGCCGTTGTTGGTGCCTACGGCGGCGGTAACATCTACCTTGTCGCCCACGGCAAAGGCCCAGCTGTCGCCGTTCTTGGGCAGAACTGCCTTATAGAGCTGGATGGTCTTGCCGTCGGCATCCTTGAAGGTGACGTTGGGGTTGGCGTACTGACCGTTGTTGTCATAGATCTCAGTGATCTCCAGTCCCTTCAGCTGCACATAGGTACACACATCGTCGGCGGTCAGGGCGGCGATGGTGGTGGGCTTGGCGTCCAGGGTCAGGCCGCTGGATTTGACGAAGGTGCCGCTGCCCAGCTGCGCCATGCCCCTGAACTCGGCCCGCTTGCCGGTGCCGATGATGGTGTCGCCCAGAGCGATCTCATCGGTCTTGGCGGCCAGCCGCAGACAGATACCGCCGGTGGCGTCCTGCAGATAGTAGTTCTGGCCGTCCACCAGTGTCACAACGCCCTTGACGGTGAACTCGGTGTCGGTGGCGCCCTCCAGCGCCGTGCGGATAGGTACGGTGGCGGGCTCCTCCGGATCAGGCTCCGGGGTGGCGTCCACGTACTGCTTCTCCTGCGCCAGCTTGTAGAAGGTCATGCCGAAGTCCGATTCCTTCAGCCGGTCAGTGCTGGTGCAGTAGGCGGAGAACTCGGTGAACTTGGCGAAGTATTCCAGGTAGACCTTGCCGTACTGCCCGGTGACGCCGCTGCCGGAGAGGTAGTAGGAGGCGTTCTCGGCATTGCAGGTCTCCACATCCCAGCGAGTGGTGCCCTTGGCGTCCATGTTGAGATGGAACTTGCCATTATTTTCACCCAGCGTCAGCGTCTTGTCGTTCTGGGTGAAGGTATAGGTGCCGTCATCGTTGGCGGTGACATCCCATACCAGCGCATCCATGGCGTTGGCAGTCAGCACATCCTTTTCCACCGTGGCGGCCACGGGGGTCAGGTAGTAATTGCTCATCACGGTGGAGCTGACGGCGTAGCCGTTGCCGGCGTTGAAAATGACCACCTTGTCGCCGCCGGTGAGGGCAGCGGTCTTGACGTACTTGTCCACCAGACGATAGGCCTTGTAGGTGAACACGACCTCCTGACTGTCGGTCATGCCGTCCTTCACAGCCTTGACGGTGATGGTGCAGGAGGCGGTGATGGTCACGGGGCCGGTGTAGTCCTGATAGGCGCCGTCATCCACCTTGTACCGCAGGGTGGCATCCGCCGTCTTGCAGGCAAAGGCCACGGTGTCGCCCACCTTCACATCGCCGGAGGCGGTACCGGTGGGGGCAGCTACCTGCTCCAGCCCGCCGCCCAGCTTATAGAGGGTGAAGTGGCAGGGGTAGCCGCCGGGAGTCTTAGTAATGGTTTCATTTTTGTAAGCACGGAACTTGTTCTCGGAGTTGGCGTTGCTGGCCAGCTTGACCGTGTCATCGCCCTGTCCGGCGAAGGTAAAGGTCCCGTCGGTGGCATCGAAATCCACGGCCCACCGGTAGCTGCCGCTTTTAATGCCATTGTTGTTGCCGCCTTTGGGAGCAATGGCCTTGCCGTTGGCGTCACTGAGAATGGTACCATTCTTGCCCACGGTCAGCGTCCAGACGCCGCCCGTGGGATCAATGACCTGATCGTTGGCAGCTGTCACGGCCACTGCCGTGACCCATGTGCCGTCCAGCACACCGGGGGCGTAGCCGTTGTTGGCTACCATCACATACTCGCCGCTGACCAGTTCATCGGCGGACGTGACCTTGGTGTAGGTCTTTGTCGCTGATTCGTCTGCCAGAACTGCTGTGGGCAGCAGCGAGAGCAGCATCATCAGCGACAGCAGCACAGACATGATCCGACTGCTGAGTCCTCTCTTCTTCAATGAGATCCCTCCTGTTCAATATTACACGTTTACACGGCGGCCTGCTTCTGTCCTTCCGTCCCCCCCGGAGATAGTACAAAGCCGCCTGACCCGCATCCGGCGGGCAGACGACCTTCCACAAGCTATCCTGTTTTTGGCACGGAGGCAGCGTCAAGGGCTCCGATCAGCTGAAACAGGCAGACTGTGGGGGATACCGTTGAGCAAAGACAAACCTTTCGTGTATCGTGCTGCCGGTCAAAACCGTGTACGCCGTTTTTGGCCGTACATACCGCCTTTGACCGATGGTAACAGTCTATCATAAAGCTACCCAAATGGCTACCCCTTTTTCAATGATTTTGTCAGAAACGTGCAATAAGTTTGTATAATATCTGCAAAGTCTATTGACAGATGTAGCTGACTAGTGAACACTATTGACATCAGGGGCGGAAGTTGCTATGCTGTAACCAAATATCATTGACGGAGGAAACGCCCATGAAGCGGAAGAAGGGGAATGCGGACCGGCTGACAGCCGGGGCCTGGTGGAGCAGGAACCGGTGGAGCTGCGTCATTCTGGCGGCGGCGCTGGTGCTGTTCATCGTCGTGCGGATGGCGGCTGTGACCTTTGAGCAGCCCCAGCCCCGAGGGGATGAATATGCCGAGTACGAGACCGGCGTCGTTACGGATATCCTGTCGGACAATACCGAGGCAGATGCCGTGGCTGACGGCGGCTATCGAGGGGAGCAGCTGCTGCTGGCGCAGGTGCGCTCCGGTCAGTACAAGGGCGAGACCATGCAGGTGTATAACTATGTGGGGCCGCTGTACGGCCAGCCCCTGAAGGTGGGGCAGCGGGCGGTGCTGCTGATCTCCACTTATAGCGACGGCAGCCATACCGCCACGGTGTACGAGTATGACCGGGCGGTGGGTCTGGCGGTGATCGTGGGCCTGTTCCTGCTGGCAACGGTGCTGGTGGGCGGCAAGGTGGGAGCCAAGTCTCTGGTGGCGCTGGCGGTGACGCTGGTGTGCCTGTTCTGGATACTGATCCCCCTGCTGATGAAGGGAGCGTCCACTCTGCTGACGGTGTTTCTGGTGTGCGCCTACATCACCGTGGTGACTATGGTGATCTTGGGCGGCGTGTGCCGCAAGACGGTGTGTGCTGCGCTGGGTACGGTGGCCGGTACGGCGCTGGCGCTGCTGTTCGGCCTGCTGTCTCAGAGCCTTCTGCGGATCGACGGTCTGCGGCTGACGGATGTGGAACCGCTGCTGCAGCTGCGGCAGACGGGTACGCCCTTGGGCCTGCGGGGCCTGCTGGTGGCGGGGGTAGTCATCAGTGCGCTGGGCGCCGTGATGGACGTGGCCATGAGCATCTCCTCTGCGCTGACGGAGGTACATACCGTGGCCCCGGACCGGGACGGCCGGGCTCTGTTCCGCTCCGGTATGAATATCGGCCGGGATATGGTGGGTACCATGACCAACACCCTGATCCTGGCATTTTTGGGCAGCGGCCTGTCCTTCATCATCTATCTGTATTCGCTGGGGCTGGATCCCCGGCAGCTCATCAGCTCCCCCTATATGGCCACGGAGGTCATCAGCGGCATCGCCAGCAGCATCGGCGTCATTCTGGCGGTCCCCCTGACGGCGCTCATCACCTCGTTCATTTTGGTGAAGGATAAAAAACCGAAGGCCCCCTGCGGATCGAAACCGGAGGATAAGAAGCTTCCCAAAGAGGTTCAATAAGGGAGGCACCACCGGCGGCTGGACAAAAAGGCGTCCAATGCTGGACAAAAGCTGGACAAAAACCGGGACGCTCCAAGGTCAGAAAATGGGGCAGTAACTGGACAAAACCGGCGGATGCAGGCCGAAAAAACGACAGCGCAAAAACCAAAAGGGATAAAAGCAGCCCTCTCTGAGATCCAAAAACGGAACACCGGCAGAGAAAAAACTTCCAGGAACCGGACTGCTATCGATTCCGAAAAAGAGAAAATACCGGCATATGATCGGCACCGAAAAGAAGCAGGAGCCGAGATGATAGCAGCGCCGGGAAAAGGCGGGATCCATGCCGATGACAGAGTCGGAAACGGGGGAATATCGGGCCGATCAAAGAAGCCGGAGAAGTGCAAAAGCCGGTCCGGCAGCGGTGCCGAAAGCGCAGGCACCGGAACGATAGCAGAGCCGGGAGAGCGAAAATACGGAGCAATGACAGCGCTGAAAATACGAATACCGGCAGAATAGAAAAACAGCAAAAAAAGGCGGGGAAGGCAATTTTGCCTTCCCCGCCTGCTTGCCGCCGGATGCGGCTGTACAGGAGGAGAGCTCACCTGCTTGCGGCGCAGGGAGGAATGACCTATACACCTCCCAGTATATACGAGATCCGGAGAAATAGCAATGATTTTTCGGAAAAATTTTCCTGCTGGGAGCATGAATTTTTTGAATATTTCGCATGGAGAAAATACTGAGGCGCAGAAGGGCCACAGAGCCGCTCTGGATTTTTCGATTCTGGCAGCGTGGCGGCATCAGGGAAAAGTGGCAGCAAAAATCGAATCGTATCAGAAGATGAAACGGTATCGAGAAAATCAGGAAGCAGCGGGAAATCAGGCGACGGCGGAGAAGCCGGGTGGTTTCGGAAAAGCAAAAGGCGGAGGGGGGACCCGGTAGGGTCCCCCCTCCGCCTTTACAGAAAGAGAGATGCGCTATTTCAAGGGGCCTTGCCGCCGAAGGGCTTTGCTACCAAGGGGCTACGCCGCCAAGGGGCTACGCCGCCAAGGGGCTACGCCGCCGAAGGGGCTGTGCCGCCAAGGGGGCTGTGCCGCTAAGAGGCTGTGCCGCCAAGGGGCCTTGCCGCCAAGGGCTTTTATCGCCTAAGAGGAGCGCTGCGAAAGGGGGGATCAGGCCCGGGGCGTCTTACCGGCCACCAGAACGGCTCCGGCCAGAACGGCCACGGTCATGAGGCTCAGCCACAGACCCATGGCGGCTCCGTCAGCGGTGTTGGGGCTGTCGGTGCCGTTATTGCCGGTATTGCCGCCGCTGTTGGCGTTGGGATCGGCGGCGCCGCAGACGGTACACTTGCCGTCCTTGTAGCTGTGGCCGGCGGCGGGGATGACCTCGCCGGTCTCGCCGGTCTCGCCGGTCTCGCCGCAGACGGTGCAGACCTTATCGCCGGTGTAGCCGGGCTCGGTGCAGGTGGCGTCCTTGGCGTTTTTCACCACGGTGCTGTGACCGGTGGCGGGCAGCGTCTCGGTGGACAGTACCTCATCGCAGTCATCGCAGATGACGGTGACAGAGCCGTCCTCGGTACAGGTGGCGGGGGTCTCGGTGCGGGTGGTGTGGTCGTGATCGCAGGTGACCTCCACGGCGATGAGGTCGCAGTCACCGGTGTTCAACAGCGCCCGCACCATGCCGGTGCCGGTGTGCAGCGCGGTGACATGCCCACTCGCATCCACGGAGAGGATGCTCTCATCCAGACTGGCATAGTTCACAGGGTTCAGCTCCGGAATCACCACGCCGGACTCGTCCAGCAGGGTCAGGTACTGCGTGAGGTCCGCACCTTGGCCCAGCTTCAGATGAATGGTATCCTGGGTGGCCTGAATACCGTCGTACCGCTTGGGTACCACAGTGACGAAGCACTGGACGGTATCCTGGGTGGTGCTGGTGGCGGTGGCGGTGATGACGGCATTGCCGGGATTTCTGGCGTCCACAAAGGCGCACTCATCGGGCAGATCACGGTTGGAGGTGGCACGGATCACGGGGTTGGTCAGGTCCACCGCATTGGGATCGCTGTTGGTAAAGGTGATGATCTGATCGTCGCTGGTGGCGGCGGTATCCGTGGCGTGGATACCGTCACGGCCGGCACCCACGATGCCCTGCAGGAAGATGCGGTTGCTGCGGGCCTGGATCCAGCCGTGGTACAGCTCCACAGAGCCTGGGTACGGGCCCACATGGACGGTGAAGGAGGCGGTCATGCCCTGATACTCGGCGGTGACGGTGACGTCGCCGGACTTGCCGTCCTTATTGGCCACCAGTGTGGTCTTGCTGTACTCATCCAAGTCGGCAATGGTGGGATCGGAGACACTCCAGATGAGGCCGTCGGTGCCGTAGGCGTTGTGCTTGCCGGAGAGGGCAAAGCCGTAGGGCTCCAGATACACGCCGGGCAGGTCGATGGTGGAATCGAAGTACATGGTGGTGGTCATCTCATCGAAGTCCAGACGCAGACCGGTGTAGGTCAGCTGATCGCTGACGCCCACCACGCAGGAGACGGAGGCACCGTTGGCGGTAGTGGCGGTGACGGTGGCGACGCCGGGGGCCTTGGCAGTGACCAGACCGTTCTCGTCCACGGAGGCCACGTCGTCGTTGCTGCTGGTCCAAGTGAGAGCGGCCTCGGTATCGGTGTCGAAGGCCAACAGCTGCTGCTGTTCACCGGTGAACAGGAAGGCGGTGGTATCGGACAGGGACAGGGTGGTGCCCTCGAAGGTGTCGGGCAGCTGCACCAGATAGGCGGCGTAGTTGTAGCCCCAGTCGGACAGCTGGACATACAGGAGCTTGCCGGCGTAGTCGGTGACATCCACGGACACGGCGTCAGAGGTGACATCGGGCATATCCGCCAGACCCACGTTCTTGTGCAGGAGCTTCTCGGAACTGGTGCTGATGGTGCCGTCGTCATTGGCCACGAAGATCTCGGTATCCAGATACAGATGCTCGTCGGAGACCTGCATCCCCAAGGTGGTGCGGCCGTCGGCGCCAGTGCTCAGGGTCACACGGCCCTGATCCAGCTGGGGAGCTGAGTATCGATGTACACAGGGAAGGTCAGGGTATCCCGGACATTGCGGCTCTCGTGATCGGTGACGGGATCGGCGGTGATGGTGTAGTAGTACTGGCCGTCAGGCAGGGCGCTGCCCTCGTTGGCCGTGCCGTACTAGGCATCAGGAGCCATATCCTGATACATGGTGGCGGGAATGGGACCGCCCTGAGAGGACACATAGATGGTCTTGGGGAAGTTGGTAACGGCGTCGCTCCAGACCTCCTGCCCGTCGGCGTTGGTGACGGTGAAGTGCAGGGCGGAGGCGCTGCGCATCTGGCTGACGTTGACAAGTTCCACGCCGTCCATATAGGTATCGCCGTTGGGGGAGATGGTGATATGCTCGGCCTTCAGGGAGGTTTTCTCTGCCCCGTCCATGGTCACGGACAGATTGGCGCCCAGACGATAGGCAAAGCTGCTGGTGAAGTATGCGCCCAGCTCGGTAGAGAACTGGCTGTAAGGCACGGTATCCTCATTGAGCATAGTGGCGTAGTCCAGCATACCGGGGGCGGACCAGTCGCCGTAGTAGGCCAGGAAGGGGATGGACAGATCTGCGCTGCCATCCTTGGCGGTGAGCACCACGAAACCCTCCACATAGATGCCGTTTTCATAGGCGGCGTCCAGCTTGGCCTTCTGGCTCTGGGAGAGGGAGACGCTGACCTTCACGTCGCCGGTGGCCCCGGCAGCCAGCGTCACGGTCTTGTCGCCGGAAACGGTGACATCCAGCGCCTCATCGTGGCTGCTCATGTAGGTCTTGCCGTCCTGCTCCAGCACGGCGGGGGACATGGCGATGACGGACACGTCATACTGGACGGCGTCCTTGCCCATGTTCCGGGCGTGGAAGGTCAGGTCGTAGCTGCCGTTCTTGGCAACATCGTCCCCCAGATCCAGCACGGGCTTGGTGTCGCCGTACTGGTCGGCATCGGTGCAGAGCACCACGTCGCTGGAGGTGGCGATGGACAGGTTGGCGGGGTACACGGAGGGGGCGGCCACCACGCTGTTGTCGGGGTCCCCGGTGAGGGGAGCGTCGGTACCGTAGCTGTTCATATAGCTGGAGGAGGTCTCGTTGCCGGCGGCAGTGATGACCATAATGCCGGCGTCATCCAGCTTGTTGTACACGTCGTTGATGAGGGCGTCCTCGTCCACGGTGAAGCCGCCGTAGGAGCCCAAGCTCAGGTTCACGGCGTCCACGCCCAGACGGCAGGCATCCTCCAGAGCCGCCAGAATGGTGGTCGTGGCGGCGCCCGTGCCGCTGTCGTCAAAGACCTTCATGGGGATGACCTGAGCGTCGGGGGCCACGCCGGAGAAGGTGACGGCGCCCTCGCCGTCCACGGCATAGCCGGCGGAGATGCCGGCCACATGGGTGCCGTGCTCCAGATTTGCTGCATCCCACTTGCTGCCGGGGGCCACCTGAGCATCCTTACCGGCGTAGTCAAAGGCGAAGGGGATCTTGGCGCTGAGATACACATCGTCGGCGGTGACGCCGGGCATCAGGGCCTCGGCGTTGAGGTCGGCCGCCTGCAGGACGCCGCTGACGTAGTCCTTGGTGAATTTGGCGTCTGCCGGGGCGTTGGCAAAGGCGGGATGGGCGGTATCCAGCCCGGTATCCAGCACGGCGATGGTCATGCCCTTACCGGTGAACTGATTGGTGGCCAGCGCCACCTGCAGGGCCTGCGTATCGGCCTGCTCCACGGTGGGCAGGGTGTAGGAGCCTGCCACGAAGGCACGGCTGACGCCCTTGGCGCTCTGGATGGTCTCCAGATTCTTCCGGGCGGTCCGCAGGGCGAAGCCGTTGAAGAGCATGGTATAGGAATAGGTATAATCCACCTGCTCCTGCCGCAGAGAGCGGTCCAGACGGGACTGCACCGTGGCCTGACGGCGCAGCAGGGTCTGCTGGACCTTGGCGGCGGTCTTTTCGGCTGCGGCGGTGCCGGGGGTCAGAGACTGGGCCGCCAGCACGGCGGCAGCGGGCTCATCGTCCAGCTCCACCAGAATATCCACCACTTCATTGGGGTCCTGAGGCTGGGCGGTCATCTGCTGGGTGGTGTTGCCCATGGTCTGGGACAGGTCGGCGGGGGTGACGGAACGAACCGTCAGGCGCTTTGCGTTTCTGCCGCCGAGGCGGGCAGGATACATGACAGCGCCAGCACGGAGGCCATGCACAGGGGGAGTATCCTCTTTTTCATTTGCAAGCTTCCTTTCTTTCATAGAGTGTGCAGGGACAAGAGACTATGGGCCGGGGCATCCTCCTCTCGGCTTTCACGAACATCAAAACGTTTCTATATTCATGGGCGCATCATAGCACCGGAATCGAAATTTTTCAATGGGTAAATGCATAAAAGATCAGACCTCGGGGAGGTCTGATCTTTTCGGATGGAGTTGTGCGTCCTTTGGCTACAAAAGAAGGCGGCGGATATCGTCCACCATGGACTCGATGGCCTCCGGGGCCAGACTGCACCGCAGGCGGCTGCCGTCCTTGGCGATACGGATGAATTCGTCCCGCACCAGCACGTTCAGGTGGTGGGAAACGGTGCCTTGGGAGATGCCCAGCTCCTTGGCCAGCTCCTGCCCGCTGCGGTCCTGCTCCTTCAGCAGCTTCAGGATATCCAGACGGCTCTTGTCACCCAGCGTTTTCAGGCAGGCCAGCAGATGCTCGTCGTTGGCGGCGTATTTCTCCGTCAGGCGCAGAATGAGCCAGTACAGCACCCCGGCGATGACGGTGATGTGGTCGTCGCCGGTGAGGAAGCGCATGGAGTTGAAGGACATGACGCAGAGCAGAAAGGTGATGCTCTGGTCGGACAGCGTCTGGGACTGGGCAAAGGCGCTCATAAGACGGGGGGTGTTCTCCCGTGTCTGCTCCAGACACTGCCGCAGCAGACGGTCCGTCTCCGGCGTCTGCATCACTTGTGCCAGCAGGGCGGCGGACTGCTCCACGATGCGGCAGGCGGTGCGCTCGTACTCCTCCAGATGGGCGTACAGCGTCAGCAGCCGCCACCGGTCGGCAGGGGGCAGGCGGGTGAGGTCCATGTAGTCGATGAGGTCGCAGATGGTGTCCAGCTGCTGCGGCGGGGGGAGGGGGTCCTCCTGATACTGGCCCACGGCGGAGATGATGTCCCGCAGCCGCTGCTGGGGTGTGTGGCCTGTATATTTATAAGCTTTTTCGCCGCCGGGGCGAACATAATCCCAGACCAGAAACCATGCCAGACAGGTGTTGCTGCCGGAGAGAGGAGTGAACAGGAATTGCAGCGTCTCCTCGTCCTCTGACAGGTGCTCCAGCAGGTACTCCTCTGCGGCGGCGATATGGCGCACCTGCGGCACCAGCTCCCGCTCCGGGATGCCGTAGGTGTCGCAGATGCGGACGGCCTCTGTGACGGCGGTGCAGTATTTTTCCTCCGTGGGGGTGTAGTGGCGCTCCAAGGCCACCAAGGCCTCTACGCCGTATGCATTGGCCTCCTGATAGATGAAACCCATAAAATCCTCCAGAAAATTTGATGGAGATAGAAACGTTTTAATTATTCTGCAATGTGTTGTACCCCACTTCTGGCGCTGCGTCAAGCATAGGGACTTCCTCTGAGGGCATAGGCTGGCAGAAAAGGAGGGATCTGTATGCTGTCTGCGGCGTTGCTGCTGCTGTCCAACAGCCTGTTTTTGTCCCTGCGTCTGACGGGGAATCCCGGTTCGTTCCCCCGGCCGCTGCCGCCGGAGGAGGAGCGGGCGTGTCTGGAGCGGTGGGCGCAGGGGGATCTGGAGGCCCGGAACCGGCTGGTGGAGCACAATCTCCGGCTGGTGGCCCACATCATCAAGAAATACTATACACAGGCGGACAATCAGGAGGATCTGATCTCCATCGGCACCATTGGACTCATCAAGGCCGTCAACACCTTCCGGGCAGACCGGGGCATCAAGCTGGCTACTTATGCGTCGAGGTGCATTGAAAATGAGATCCTTATGTACTTCCGCTCCCAGCGGAAGCTGCAGGGGGAGGTGTCCCTGTCCGACGCCATCGACACGGATAAGGAGGGGGGCTCGCTGTATCTGCTGGACGTGGTGGGGACCGACGACACCATGCTGTCGGACCTGCAGGACCGGGAGGAGCAGCTATTGCTGCGGCGCTTGGTGCGGGACTGCCTGACGGAGCGGGAGGCGGACATCATCCGGAGGCGGTACGGGCTGGAGGGGCATCCGCCCCAGACCCAGCGGCAGGTGGCGGCGGTATACGGCATCAGCCGAAGCTATGTCTCCCGCATCGAGAAGCGGGCGCTGGAGAAACTGGAAAAGGAGCTGCGAAAGGGGTAGGAGGATAGCGAAAGGGCTTGTCTTTGGGGCGGGAACATGGTAAGATGATAAAAAACACCTATGCGGCAGCCTGTGGAAATGAGCGGAGACAACATGAGAAAGTTTTTCAGAGGAATATGCGGCGTACTGGCGACGCTTTTGACCCTGTGCATCCTATTGATGGCGGCGGGGCTCATGGGGGTGCGGGCCTTCGGCATCACGCCTTATGTGGTACCGGCGGACATGGAGGGGCTTCCGTGGTCCGCCGGGGCGCTGCTGTACGTGCGGCAGGAGCAGCCGGAGACGCTGCAGCTTGGGGACACCATCGCCTACGTCACGGACAGTGACCTATCGCTGGAGGGGGGCGTCATCGGTTCCGTGGACACAGAGCGGCGCTTCTTCTATGTGGAGGGAGCCCCGGTCTACTGGGACAATGTGCTGGGGCAGCCCCTGTGGGGCATCGATGGTCTGGGCTATGTGTCCGGCTATATCAGCCGGCCGCCGGGACTGTATCTGGTGCTGGGGGCTGCTGCGGTGCTGGCGTTGCTGTGCATCTTCCCCCTGCGACGCCGAAAGGGAGAGAAAACGGAAGGATCCCCCACCGGGAGATGTATGGCGACGAATGCGGGAGAGAAATCTCCCACCGAATCGGTGCAGGCTGCGGCGATGGCGGAGGAAGTCCCCACCTTGCCGGAAAAGCCTGCGTCTGCGGAGGTATCTGAGCCTGAGCCTGCGGTACAGCGGCCTGCAGAGACCGGGCGGCGGCAGATCTCTGGCAAGCGGGACGAGGCGGTGGCCCGTCACGGCGGCAAGCGCCTTCAGCGCTGATGAAGTAAATCGAAAGAGGGACCGAAGGGCTTTGCCCTTCGGTCCCTCTTTTGGAAGGGGGCGTTATTGGGGCGTATCGGGCTGGGCCTCGCCGGGGCGGTCAGTCAGCACCAGCTGCACCTGACGCCGCCGCAGGAATACCGTCAGCCAGCAAACCGCCATGACGATCAAGCCGCAGATGGTCATGCAGAGCCGATAGTCCAGCACCTCGCCCAAAGCACCGATGGCCAGCGACAGCACCGCTCCCGCCGCCGTGCAGAGCATGGACTCATAGGCATTGAGCCGAGCCCGCAGCCGGTCGGGGATGTAGCGCTGCACCGCCGCCTGCCGGATGGTGGCACTCTGGATGCCCAGAAAGCCGCAGACGGCTCGGTTCACCAGCATCAGGGGATACGGCAGCCACAAAAGACAGGTGTCCATCAGTTCGTAGGTCTGATACACCCCGAACAGGAAGCCGAATCGCTTTCGCTCCGGCAGGGAGTAGCGGTAGCGGACGGCGCCGCCGATGGTGCGCCCGGCAAACTCCGCCACGGAGAAGAAGGAGTACATGGCGGTGGTGAAGCCCGGCGCTGTGCGAAAGAAGGCGATGAGCAGGGGAGAATAGCCCATGGCCATGCCGTGGGTGACGGCCATGTACTCATAGAGGCCGTGGAGGCCGTGCTCCTGCCGAAGATAGGCGGCGGCCTCCCGGATGTCCCGCCACCAGGTTTTCAGGGACAGCAGCGGCTCTTGATCCCGGCGGCTCTCCTGCACATGGATGCGGTTTTCGATGAGGGCGGCCAGCACCGACAGTGCGCCTTGGATCAGCAGCAGCCGTCCCACGCCTAAGGTGTCGTACAGCAGCGCCGCCAGCGGCATCATGAGGACCTTCAGAATGGGATAGAGCATGGCGGAGACGGTGTAGGCCCGCTCCTCCTGTCCCTCCGGCAGCAGCAGGGGGTAGAAGCTGTTGTAGGCCAGCTCATCGAAGGCTGCAAGGCACGATACCAGCAGGGAAAAGGCCAGATAGGCGGTGTAGGAGAAGGCACTGTGCAGCAGGAACAGTCCCGCCCCGGCGTAGCACAAGCCGTTGAGCAGGTCGCCCCACACCAGAAAGGGCTTGCGGGGCAGGCGATCCATCATGGGGGCGACGACCAGCGGCAGCAGCACCATGGGGATCAGCTGAATGGCCACCACCAGCGCCGAGGCCAGAGTGCTGCCTGTCTCGTCAAAGACCAGAAAGGACAGGGCGAATTGACTGATGATGCCGCCGGCAGCGCCCAGCGTCGTGGCGGCGGTGATGCGGGTAAAATTCCGTGTCCAGAGAGTTTGTTTCATAGCGTTCACCTCACTGCTATGATTATCCCACAGCTGCTTACAAAAGAAAAGGGGGTCATCGTGGGAAAGTTATTCCCGTGATGACCCTCTTAATGGGGCAAAAATGCTATTTTACAGGAAACTCCTCCAACAGGCGGCAGGCTTGACGGTACTGACGGTTGGCCTTGTACCACGCCAGCACCCACGGCAGGTGGAAGCGGGTGAAGCCCATAGGATATGTGTCTCGCAGACGCTGGAAGCAATCCAGAAGTTGGGTGCCGTAGGTATCGTCGTGGAGGTAGTCCGGGTGCTCCAGCCGATAGCGCACCAGCGCCAGCATCCGCTGCTCCATTTCGCCGGAGGCCATAGGCTCCGCCTGCTGGACGGCGGTCAGCGCCTGCTCCCGATGGCCCAACTGCTCGTGGCAGATGGCCAGTTTGTGCAGGTCCAGAAAGCCGGGGCGGGGGAGGGAGGCAAAGTAGGGCAGGGCCTTTTCCGGTTGACCCAGCTCCAGTTGAGTGGAGGCAACATTGTAGCGGAGGGCAGACAAGCTGCCGGTATCCCTCAAGGCTTCTGCCAGACGCTCCGCTACAGAGTAGTGGGTCAGCATCTCCTCCATGCGGCCCAGATCCGAGTAGCAGTTGCCCATCCACGCCCGGCAGGACAGCATCAGGTAGGGGTAGCCGGCGTCCGATGCCGAGCGGTAGGCGTCCCGCAGCACCTCGATGGCGGCGGTGTATTCGCCCTCGGCGTAGAGGAACTCTCCGTAGTGGGCAGCCAGCAGCGGCAGCGGCTCCAGCCGCACCGCCTCCTCCCATCGGCCTTGCAGGCCTCGCTGTAAGGCCAGCTGCCGGGTGGAGAGAAAGGGCTCCCACTCCACCGGCAGAGGGCGCATCTCGTCGGCGTAAAAGGCATCCAGCAGCAGGGCATCCGCTGCCAGCGGACTGGATGCAAGAATCTCCCGCCGGGGCTGCACCAGCTGTTCATAGAGGGAATCGAAATTCGGGCTGCCGGAGAGCAGGGCCTTCCAGCAGGGCGCTAAGCCCTCCGGCTCCGGAGTCCAGACAAGACCCAGCCGGTGCAGCAGCAGCTCCGTCACCTCCGGGGAGGGGGCGGCCTTGCCCTGCTCGATCTTGGACAGATAGGAGGGGGCGCAGATGCCACGGCACAGACCTTCCTGACTCCAGTCCCGCTGAAGGCGGGCCTGCCGGATCAGCAGTCCGGCGATGTCGCCGCCCCTCATCCGATGAGGTCCCGCACAATGGCGCCGGCCAGCAGGATACCGGCGGTGGAGGGGACCCATGGCACACTGGCCGGGACGCTGCGGCGGCCGGGGGAGGGGGCCTCCAGCTGGGCAGTGGCGGCGGGCTGCTCCGGGCTGAACACCACCTTCAGGTGGCGGATGCCACGGCTGCGCAGTTCTTTCCGCATGACACGGGCCAGCGGGCAGCCGCTGGTCTGAGAGATATCCGTTACCCGCAGCAGGGTGGGGTCCAGCTTGTTGCCGGTCCCCAGCGCCGACAGGATGGGGATGCTTCGGTCCATGGCCTGCTGGATCAGATCCAGCTTGCAGGTCACCAGATCGATGCAGTCGGCAATGTAGTCATATCGGGCGGAGAAGAAATCCTCCCGATGGGCGGCGTCGTAGGTGGCGCAGATGGGGTGGATGACGGCGCTGGGGGAGATGTCCCGGCAACGGCGGGCGGTGACCTCCGCCTTGGACTGGCCCACGGTGGAGTGGAGGGCGCAGAGCTGGCGGTTGATGTTGGTGACGCTGACGGTGTCCTGATCCACCAGCGTCAGCTCACCTACGCCGGAGCGGGCCAGGATCTCGGCGGCATAGCTGCCCACGCCGCCCAGGCCGAACACGGCCACATGGGCGCTTTGCAGGCACTCCAGCGCCGGCTGGCCCAGCACCATCTCGGTGCGCAAAAACTGTTCGTGCATAAATAGGCTCCTTTGCTTCAAAGCAGTATCAAAAAAGACCGGCCGAGGCCGGTCTTTTTTGGAAATTCATCAGGCGAGGTACTTCATACCGGAGGTCTCGGTGGCGGTGATATCCTTCACGAGATCGTTGTTCCACTGGGTGTAGTCGGCGTTCTTCATGGCGTTGCGGACCTGCACCTGCCAATAGGGGGCGTCGGTACCCACAAAGTATATGACATGGTAGCCGGTGTAGCTGCCCTCGTTGTAGACGATGCCGGTGTCGCCGGGCTGACGGGACTCGTCGAAGCACCAGTCATTGAACTCGGTGACCATCTGGCCCTTATACACCTCGGTATACAGGCCGCCGTTGGTGTTGGAGCCGGTATCGGCGGAGAGCTCGTTGGCCAGCTCGGCAAAGCTGTCCTCGGTGCGGGCGCCCTCCTCCCACTTCTTCAGAGCGGCCTCGGCGGCCTCCTTCTGCTCGGCCTTGCGGGCGTCCAGCTTCTCCTGATAGTCGTCAGCCTTGCTGTCCAGATCGGAGGTATCCACCTTGAACAGAATGTGGCGCACGTCCACGGTGTTGTAGTCGTTGCGGCCACGGCTGTGGAACAGGACCACATAGTAGTTGTCGCCGCTCTCGATGAGGGTCAGATCACCCTCCTGACGCCCCTCGTTGAACACCCACTCGGTGACGGCGTCGCCGCTGTAGGTACCGGTGGGACGGTCGGTGTAGGTGCCGTTATCGTAGTTGTCGGCGGCCTTCTCCATCAAAAGACCGTTGCGGACAGCCTCCAGAGCGGCGTTGGCATTGGCGGAGGCAGCCTCCTTGGCGGCGGCGTTCTCCTCGTCGGTGGGCTTCACGGTGTTGCCGTCGGCATCCTTGGTGGAGTCGGCAGTACCCTTGAAGTAGATGTACTCGTAGTCGGCCACGTCGAAGTTGTTCTTGTGCTCGTTATAGTAGGTCTCCACTTCCTCGTCGGTGTAGGTGAGGCTGTCGATGTAGTCCTGCTGATAGTGGGAGGCCAGAAGGGTGTCCTTCAGGATGCTCTTGAAGGTGGACATCGTCATGTTATTGCCGTACATCAGCTTCAGGTAAGCGCTGGTGGAGTAGCCGGCCTTCTTGGCGTAGGTGGAGAAGGTCTCCACGGTGCGGTCCACTTCCTTCTGCATATCGTCGTTGAAGGTCATGCCCTTCTCGGCGGCACCTTTCTTCAGCATGGTCAACTGGATAAGGCTCTTCTTAGCGGCGTCACGGAAGTAGGCGTCCCAAGTCATGTCCTCGCTGACACGCAACATCATCTTGGCGGTGTCGTTCAGGCTCTGCTGAGACAGGGAGGTATTCTTGTCAATGCCGTAGAGACTGGCATACTTGGAGTTGACGATACTGTTATAGGCATTGTGATAGTAGTAGCTGACCTCGGCGGCGGAATAGGACTCGCCCTCCACCGTGACGGCGGTGGTGCCACGCTGGATGATGTTGGAGTTCCACACCACCAGACCAATGGCGACCACCACAAAGGCGATGGCGATGATGGCATAGAGCCGGTTGGAGCGGCGCTCCTTGGCCTGCTCCTGAGCTTGACGGGCAGTCTTGGGATCCACAACGCCGCTGGCGGCGACCTCCTGCCGGTTCTTCTTTTCTCTTGATGCGCTCATAGTTGTTTCATCCTCTCAAAATAGGGGTCATTACGACCCGACTTCGTAAAGTTAATCGTAATTATACAGGAAATCTGTCTGCTGTGCAAGGGGGAAACGGAAATTATCCGGCCATAGGCCGAAAAAGCGGTCAGCTCCGGAGGTCTTCCGGAGCTGACCGGGCTTTTACCAGTTGTCCCGCCGGGCGTGGGGGCCAAGTTATAACCTGCACCGTTTCAGCAGGTGGGTTGTCTCCAGCGTGCTTCACCGCTTCCAACTTCCAGCCGCAGACGGCAGCCGGGAGGCCTGCGATCCACATACTGATCCGACATCCCCTATAACAAAATGTGAGGATAAAAAAGACCCGTCACATCCCTGCGGGACCTCGCCTTTCGGCGATGGTCTTATTATAACAGACCCGGTGGGAAAATAAAAGGGGGTTTTGCAGAAATGGTCAGGAATTTTATTCCTCGTCGGCCAGCAGCTGTTCCATGAACAGCTCGTAGATCTTCTCCAGCTCCGCTTCGTCATCCAGCGTGCTGAGCAGCTCCTCGCCGTTTTCCGTGACGGATTTCAGGATCACCAGACCATAGTCCTCGGATTCCTCGTCCGCCTCGTCCTCCACGGCGGGGAAGAAGGCCATATAGGTCTGCCCCTCGTGCTCCAGTGCGTCCACATACTCCAGCTCGATATCGTTGCCGTCCTCGTCGGTGAGGGTGATAAAGCTGGGGCCAAACTCATCGCTCATGAGAAAATACCTCCTGCATAGGTTGATGTCCTCCTACTATAACGGATTTCCGCAGAAATTGCAAGAGGGCGGCGCTGCCGATTTCCGCACAAAAATTGGAAAAGCAGCACAAAACGGAACCTATGTGCCGGGTCAAAGGATACGGTGATTGCATTTTTTACGCAAAAAGGTATTTTTATCGGTTGACAGGTGTGGTAAAATAACTCTTATATTGGTTTAATATGTGCTTTTTGCCGCAGCCGGGACCTTCCGGAGCAGAGCGGCAGGGAGAAGCCGTATAAAAAGCCTGAGGCCGCCCGGCGGCCGAAACAACGAAACAGAAAGTGAGGTGCGCTGTCCATGAAAGAACACTCCAACGACCGTGATAAGGCAGAGCAGAGCGCCCATCAGAGGAAAAACCGAGGGAAGGGACGGGCCAAGAGGGTCTGGGGCGTCATCGGCACCATCGTGCTGGTGGGCGTGCTGACCATGGCCATTTTTGTGGGGATCTTCATGACCTACATCAATAAGTCCCTGAAGGGCCACGTAGAGGTGGATATGTCCGAATATGACCGGAAGGTATCCACGGAGCTGTACCGTCTGGGGACGGACGGCGAGACATGGGAGATGTATCAGACGCTGTTCAGCGATGAAAACCGCATCTGGGTGGATATCGGGGACATCCCCGAGTATTTGCAGGAGGCCACCATCGCCATCGAGGACAAGCGCTTCAAGACCCACCACGGGGTGGACTGGAAGGGGACCCTGCGGGCCATTACCAGTACCCTGACCGGCAGCGGCACACAGGGCGGCTCCACCATCACCCAGCAGCTGCTGAAAAACGTCACCGGCGACAATCAGGGGACGGTGAAGCGGAAGGTCACGGAGATCTACCGGGCGCTGGCGCTGGAGAAGGATTACTCCAAGTCCCAGATCCTGGAGATGTATCTCAACACCATCTATCTGGGAGAGCAGTGCTACGGCGTGCAGACGGCTGCCCGGATGTACTTCCACAAGGATGTGAAGGACCTGACGCTGGCGGAGTGTGCCTGTCTCATCGGCATCACCAACAATCCCTCCATGTATGATCCTCTGCTCAGCGACTGGGCCCGTGAGAACAACCGGGAGCGGCAGCTGACCATCCTGGACGAGATGCTCGGTCAGGAGAAGATCGATCAGGCCACCTACGATGCCGCCGTGGCGGAGGAGGTCCAGTTCAGCGACGGGTATACGAATCTCGGCAATTTCACCGAGCCTACGGAGGATCAGGAGACCCCGGAGAAGCCCACCGTGCAGTCCACCGCCAACAACTCCTATTATACGGATCAGGTCATCTCCGATGTGGCGGCGGCGCTGGTGGAGAAGCTGGGGCTGGAGGACGATGCACCCGACGAGAACGGCAACGTCCGTACGGCACAGGAGAAGGCCGTCAGCAAGATTTACAGCAGCGGCTATAAGATCTATACGCTGCAGGACAGCAAGCTCCAGTCCATTGCGGAGAGCGTTTTTGAAAACAGCGATCTGGTGGAGTATACGGACGACTACGGCAAGCCCTTGCAGGCGGCTATCACGCTGGTGGACAATTCCACCGGCAACGTGGTGGCTATGGTGGGCGGTCTGGGCGCCAAGACGGTGGATCGTGGCTGGAACTGGGCCACGGAGCCCCGGCAGTGCGGTTCTGCTACCAAGCCCATCTCCGACTATGCCCCGGCGCTGGACGACGGTACCATCACCGCTGCCTCCGCCATCGACGACTATCCCGTCCGGGATTTAAGTGGCTACGGCGCATGGCCCAAGAACTCCCACTCCGGTTTCTACGGCTTGACCACCGTGTGGACGGCGCTGGTGGAGTCCCTGAATACCTGCGCCGTGCGGGTCAATGAGAGCTACGGCTCGGCGGCCTCCTATAATTATATGGTGGAGAAGCTGGGCTTCACCACCCTGACCCAGCGGGACAGCCAGCAGTCCGGTAACATGGGCCTGGGCGGTTACGACGTGGGTGTCACCACGGAGGAGATGGCTGCGGCCTATGCCGCCATCGCCAACGACGGCGTATACACCAAGCCCCGGACATGGCTGCGGGTGGAGGACTCCGAGGGGAATGTCGTCATGGAGAACGAGACCTCCGCCCACAGCGCCATGAAGGAGACTACCGCCTATCTGCTGCGGGATATACTGGAGAGCGTTATCACCAGCGGTACCGGTACGGAGGCATATTTCTCCGGCATGACCATCGCCGGTAAAACCGGTACCACGGATGACAACCGGGACCGTTATTTCGTGGGCTTCAGCCCCTACTACTGCGCTGCGGTATGGACGGGCTATGAGTCCAACGATGAGCTGTCCTACGGTATGGGCAACGGCTCGGCGCAGCTGTGGAAGCAGGTGATGCGGGAGATCCATGGTGATCTGGAGGACAAGGCCTTCGACAGCTGCACCGGCCTGACGCAGGTGACGGTGTGCTCCGACAGCGGCCTGCTGGCCACGGATGCCTGCACCAAGGACCTGCGGGGCAACCGTGTCCGCACCGTGACGGTGGCGGCGGATACGGCTCCCACGGCGACCTGTAACGTTCACAAGATGGTGGATTATTGCACCGAGGGGAAGCATATTGCCACCCAGTACTGCCCCAAGGACAAGGTGAAGCAGGTGGCGGTGCTGGACTGGAACCGGGCGCTGTTCAACGATATCAAGGCCAGGGACCATGAGTACCTGTTGAAGGTGCTGGACGGCTCCGCTACGCCCAACGATCCCAAGGATGATATCTGCCCGGCGCACCAGAAGGCCATCACACCGGTGACACCTACCGACCCCACCAAACCGACAACCCCCACCAAACCGACGACCCCCACGGATCCGACAGATCCCACCACGCCGGATACCGGCGGCGCTGAGGACTCCGGCGGCGTTGGGGACTCCGGCGGCGTTGGGGACTCCGGCGGCGTTAGAGGCGGCGGCAGCTGGTGGAAACGACCGTAAGTAGAGAAACGAAAATGCAGCCTGTGAGCGGTGCTCACAGGCTGCATTCTTGCGAGGCGGTGCAAAAGAAGGGGTATGGCTCGGCCGTACCCCTTCTTTTCTTGCATAATAGGGAGATCAGAAGCTGCGGATGATATCCACGATCTCGGTGCCGATGCGCTTCTGAGCCTCCACGGTGGCAGCGCCGATGTGGGGCGTGCAGGACACCATGGGATGGCTGTACAGAGCGGCGTTGGCAGTGGGCTCGTCGGCGTAGACGTCCAGACCGGCGGCCCGGACCTTGCCGGACTCCAGAGCAGCCAGCAGGGCATCCTCGTCCACGTTGGCACCACGGGAGGTGTTGATGATGACCACGCCGTCCTTCATCTTGGC
>ERZ840371.1571-NODE-1571-length-22865-cov-3.380140_pt1 | contig 22865 bp, 27 predicted proteins | sample MGYA00519937_ERZ840371 | MGnify/ENA primary metagenome ERZ840371 (study PRJEB31850, sample SAMEA3708873) | human gut metagenome | biome: human gut; feature: human-associated habitat; material: faeces | place: China | collected 2014 ... | reverse complement strand
TTTTGCATACGAAGAGTTCTTTGAAGGTTACGCAACGCGCAGAAGGATAATGCAGCAGATAACTAACTAAATCGTAACCTATTACTATCATGATCAATTAACATACGCTCATTTCCAATAAAATACACTCTTTTTGTAACTTCACATGATAAAAATATATCGTATTTAGAGTTGGGGTTGGAATTAGTGTTAACGTGATTATTCGCCATTTCTACAGACTTTGATGCATTATCGACCTGAGACCTCAAAGTTGCTACTTCTTCTGATAATTCTTTAATTTTAGGAATATAAAGAGGTGTTAATAAAAGTCCCATGGATAGAATGTTTTGATGTTTTCTCAATCATAAATAATATGACGAGTTCACAATTTTGTTAATGCAACATAAAACAATTAACTTTGATAATCCATATATGTTATCAACTTACCACACTTTGGATTGGGACAGAAAACATCGTGCTTATGGAACTCTGCACCACATTCACTGCAGTGATACACCTGTTTTTCGGAAGTCGTAACGTCTTTGAAGTTTGAGATAGCAACCAATACACTCATTTCTGCGAGGAGTTCGCGCATTTTCTCCTTGACCTCTGCAGTGGCGATTGCTTCTATTTCTTTTATCTTGGTGACAACTCGCTGTGATTGTTCCTCGATTTCCTCCTCGGTGATGATTCCATCATCAATGATGCGCTTGAAGGAAGGTTGATTGACAACAATGTCTTCGATGTTGAGATTGCCGTATTTATCTAATAATGATTTCATGTCATGGAGGATTTAAGGATTATTTAAGTTGGGTACCACACTCGTTACAGAATTTCTGACCTGGCTTGTAGGCAGTTCCACAGACAGGACATTTAGGATTCTTCTTAGCTGCGTCAATGCTACCGTCTGCCTTAGCTTTCTTGTAAGCATCCTTACCTTCTGCAATGAGAGAACCAAGGTCCGCATCTTTTACAACGCTCTTGATAGTATCTTTCGTGGAATCTGATTCGTCCAGAACAATAGTGCCATCATCCTGTGCCATCTTGGTAATCAGTTTCAGATAAAGGATGGCTGCAACAAAGATGACAATGTAACCCATGGTGCAGTTGATAGCAGCTGCTATGGCACTACCGAAAACAGGAATGAATGAGAGAACCGTTGATGCTGCTCCTGCTAACAGAAGGCTTCCAGCATTCACAACAAGGTTAGTGAGAATAGCAGAGGCAATGGTCTTGATGACATTCTCGGAGAATGAAAGTCCGAGAATCTTGTTAATGCTCAGGTATGTTGCCCAAACGAAACCGGCTTGTGCCAGTATCGCAACAATGCCAGCAGCTCCTGGTACTATACCAGAGAAGAAACATGCTACTGCAGAAGCAATAGCAAATCCATTGATAGTGTCTTGAATCTCCTGAAGTTTGGTACCATCAAGAGTTCCTTTCATCGCTTTTTCAAGTTCGCGACAAGCAATAACCAACGCAGGTGTAATTGAACTCATATATTTATGCTATTTTAGTTTGTTACCACAATGTTCACAGAATTTCCAGGATGTCTCGATGGGACGATGGCAACGGGGACAGACGGGATGATTAGCAAGAAGTCTCTGGTACTGTCCGTTGTTCTTCCACTTCAAAATTTCACGAACACGAACGGCATGGAATGGATGATCCTGATCCATGACGGCAAGACGCTGGAGGGTCTTATCCCACAAGCCTCCGTTGTAGATTGTCTCGTATTCGTCCGCCTGACGAGCCCATTCCTGCATATTTACCTTAGCCGTAATTGACTTAGGACCACCTGCAAGTCGTGCCATTACCGCCATAACGGTTTCAGGAGAAGTGACATATGCAGCAGCTCTGTCACATGACAATTCACTCTGGCGTTGCCAGTACATAAGTGCGTAATGAATAGGAACGGCAAGGTTGGCAAGTGCTTCAAACATTCCTGATGCATTTGCCAGTATCTGTGCAAGAGAGTGATAGAGCATGTGATGACAAGCAATGTGTCCGCACTCATGTGCAACAACAGCCGTCAGTTCATCTTTTGACATCATCTCCACCAAGGAAGATGTGACCGTGATAGCTGTCTTGGTATCACCGAAGGCGTATGCATTCGGCATAGGGTTCATTTCCAGATAGAACTCTGGCTCAATGATCTCCAACTGATCACAGATTGGAGGAAGAATGTTATAAATCTCTGGCAACTGAGTTGGTGAGAGCCGAATCTTTGAAGCCTTGTTAAGGCCAAAATACAGCTGTTCCATGCCCATGTCCATGAATTTCTTCATGACCATTGGAAGAACAGGAATGCTATTAAGAATCTTGAGGGCTTCAAGATCATCTGGATGTGTAAATTCTGAGATATTCATAGCTCTTTATTTATCAAGGTTCTCGATAAAGGTTTGCTCTTTTTCTGCTACAACTCCGTCAGCCATTGCAATTTGGTGAAGCATCTCTTTTGCTGTCTCTTGCTTGGTAGCATCCATGTTTTTGTATATCTGGCTAGCCTGACTATAGGTCGGCAGATTGTGCTCATGCGATGAAGTTATGTCCAATTCTCGGAAAACAATATTCCTTGCTGCAAGTTCTTTCGGAGAAATGCTTGCATCTGTGACAATAAGTTTTAAAGCTAAAGTAGCTATTGCACATCGCTCTATCTCTGAGAACCAAACTGAGTTGTCTGGTTCTTCTATTAGCGCATTTTTAGTTAGTGTTTCTGTTTTCTTTAATTCCCATCCTAACTTCCTCAAGAGTTTGATGGTGTTCATTGCCATTTCTCTATCGTAAAGTTTTTCCGATTCTGGGAGTCTGTTGTAGGCTATCATATCGGGATGGAGTTTCTTAGCATCATCACGCTCAGGTCCGTATGTCCAGCCTTCTTGCTTGCGATTATATGCCCAAACTTCATGTGCATTCTCTGCAATAGCTTCGCGAAGTTCTATGAGGTCATCGGAGATCTCTACGTCAGATAGGTCTATCGGATGTGGTTCGTATTCCTCGCCATCGCTAATAATTATCAAATAACGAGAGGAATCATCCCACGCATCAAGGAATTGCGAGAGAGGGTATACATCATGCTGCTGGGGAGTAGCAGAATCGGTAATCGTGACAGTATCTTCGTTTATGGATTCTACGATGACAACATGATTTGGTGTTTAGCCATCGATGATGTCCTTTTGTCTCTCTTCTGCATAGTTACCGATGAGTTCATTGGCATCAACCGCAGCTAAAACGATGTGACCTGTTGATAATGATTCTTGTATATCCTCAATAGTGCATTCATATCTGTGCGATACTCCTAAACCATGGGAACCTGCAAGGCGACCAATGTTGTGAAGGGCAGTCCCTGATTTCTGTAACCATCCTGCGTTTCGAGATTCTGCCATTAGCTCCTCGTCAGAAATATCAAACCCGAATCTCCTGAGAGCAGTTCCTTCACAATGAATAACACATAAGTTGTCAACCTTGTTCTCTGCTGCCATTGCCATAGCAGGAAGAATACGGAAGTCGGAGTCGGTTAATTCCTGGCTGTCAAGTTCGGTAAGCAATTCACCGAGATTGTCATCCAGTTTTGAGGTGTTCAATGATGCGACATCATCCTCATCAAGTGTGATGTCGTAGTCTTCGTCCATCATCATTAACATAGAATCCCATTCTTGCGGATTCTCAGTAAGGTACTGGCGTACAGCCAAACGCTCTTCCTGGGAGACGTTACCTTCTGCGTATGCGGCTAATAGTTCGTTTGTTATATTCATAATGAGATTCTTACATTAGTTTATTGATGATTTTCTGGAGATTCTCCTTTGCTCGTTGAGTCCTTACATCCACGTATGCAGCATCAGGAACCACAATCTGCTTCTTGTTGTTATACTTCACAATGCGGTGTTTTGCCCAACGCTTCTGAAGGAGAATAGCAATTTCCTTGCTGTTGTAACCTTGGAGGCGCTTGATCATGACAAATTTCTGGTCAGCATCTTTAAGCAAAGAAATAGCTTCCATGAGGATGACTTTTCGCTCTTTTTCATCAAAATCTTCTACTCCATTGTCTGGCAACTGTATAGGATTTCTATCCTTTCCTGTGCTGAGCGCAGTCGAAGTATCACCATCTATAGAGAGGGAATTTGGGCACTTTCCTATCAAGGTAGGCTTGATTTCCACGAACCGATGTCGCGCTGTAGTACCTAACCATGTGCCGAAAGAACTACGCCATTCAAAGCTGATGAGCTTTCGCCATACGGGTTCACCACTTTTGAGGTAAATGAACAAATCATTCAGGCAATCGCCATACAGATCATGTTGCTTCCCGTATATTTCGAGATAGATTTTATTTAGGAGAGGGTCGTACCGATTGTTCAAAAGAAATGCCACACCTTCCTCGTTCGGCTTCTTGCCTGTGGGAGGTAGGATGGCAAGTTCTACCAGTTCTCTATCGGTATAACCTTCGTATTTTTGTTGAAATGCCATTGTTATCGTATGGTATTTATAGTTTTTCCATATATGCAGTAGGAACGTATGCGGTAGCAATAACACATAGTCCCTCGATAATTATTGCCACGCGCTGCTGTCCATGCCAACGCGCAACTTTTCCTTCTATTCCCCTAAACTCGCCTTGTGTTATCACTACAGATTCTCCTTCCTGGAATTTTGGAGTCATTTCGTCCGGAACAAATCGTATGTCTTCGGCTTCTGCCTTACAAAGAATCTGAAGACTTTGAATCTGACGATCAGGAACGATAAGAGGCTCTTTGATGATTTTCACTCCTTCATGGTGAGACTCATAGTAGAAACGAAGGAATGGAAGATGCACATTATCGAAAGCATAGGTCTTCACCTCATCTTCAGTTCCATAAACGAAGAAAATATTTGGATGCGACTTACATCAACAATTGTTTTCTTGCCCTTAATGACTTTTTCTTGCTTGATAAGAGGCAAGAAAGCTGTCCCACCATTAGAAACAATAAAGTCGTGAGCTTTCTGCTCACGACCATAGGTTGTACGCATAGCGTACCAATGCTTAGTTGTTGATGGCGCACTATTGGTGGACACCCCTGTATCTGAGTTCTCTGCCCATAATGGCTGTTGAACTTCGGGGAGGGCACCAGATTTAACTCCAATGCAGGGAGGGACGTCGCCACCTCCAATCTTGTCCGCATTAAGCAATGCGTTACTTGACTTGTCCTTCATTTACGTCTTCAAGGACATCTATAGAGGTTTGTTAAATTCGCAAATTGCGTTTCTTCAAATGTATTCCCGTCTTATTGCAAATTCTCATTTTGGCGTAAGAAATCATAATAATCTGAAAATACAGGTGCAAATTTAGCAAAAATATCTAAATTATAAGTGAAAATCATCGGGAAAGTTTGCAGAATTGGCTAATTTTGTGTAATTTCCGCCCGGATGGTGTTTGCAAATGGTAGTTTAGAAGTCTAATTGTGCAGAAATACATCATCCATAAAGCTTTCTCCTGTTTTAAGGTACCGGTTTGGAAACCTCATTGCTATTTCACCAATCTGGTAAAATCACAGTGGTGAAAAACACTCTGTTTTGTGACAAAGGGCATAGCACATCGCTATCCCCTTGACCACTTTATTATGTGGCTGTGTTTCACGGCTCCATGCCAAGGTTTCGAGCATCACGCTACAAACTCCTTCTTGACTCTCTGCACTGTACTGATTCCTTTTCCTGTGAGCTTTGCAACATCACGGATGGCATAATCCTTGTTCAGGAGGTTGATGACCTTTCTATATTCTTCCCTCTTTTTATCTTGGGACTCGGTGGAACCTGCAGGTCTGCCTAGTTTACCACCTTTCTCAGTATATTGCTTTTGTCTAAATTTTGAATCATAGGACTATGTTATCATGAGTCTGTATCATCCAAACTAATCTGTTAATAAAATGTTAATTCTGTGTTAATAAATGTAAACTATGTATTCTTCAAGATTTAGCAAAAATCCTCACCTTTGGCACCCTCTCAAAGTACCTTTATTCACTCCTATAAAGTTTGGGAACATAAAGGTATCACTAATGAAATAAAGCAAGCGCTATATACTGAAAATCAGCGTATAAGAACTTTTGCAAGAAGTCCGGCGTGGGCCTCTGCGTTGCTTATCCTTGACGGAAGGGCAATGCGAAGGCCTAACAAGCGGGATAAGCGACACGTACAGATCCCGCGCTTTTTTGTATATGGTCGGTTGGAATGTCTGATGCCGCTTATATGTGGCTTTAGCATCAACATCACAAATCATTAATAATGAACCGTCCGGTTCGGGAGCTGCGGACATATTATAATAATGTATATAATATGAAAACAGTAAAATGCCTTTTAGTTTTGATGCTTGCAGGAACATTCAGCACGGCATCAGCACAAATCACCAAAGAACAGAAGAAGGAAAGACAGGAGATTTACAAGTCTTCTAAATCACAGCTGAACGAGAAGGCAACAAAAGCTGCACGCAAGGAAGCCAAGAAACTTGCTAAGGAAGGTTGGCAAGCTGCGCCGGGAGCATTGCCGTTGGCAAAACAGCTCGACAAGTCGTATCTCATGCAGATGGAGTATGACGTGGATATGTATCCCAAGTATCTCATGGGTGAGGCAATGAGCATCGGAGAAAATTATGATGCGGCAAAGATGCAGGCTCTCGAACTTGCAAAACAGAACCTTGCAGGACAGATACAGACGGAGGTGACGGCTCTTATTGAGAACACCGTGGCAAACAAACAGCTTGCCGCAGAAGAGGCAGCATCGGTAACACAGAGCATCTTAGCAGGAAAGAACCTTATCTCACAGAGTATCGGGCGTACTATCACCGTCATGGAACTATACCGTACAAAGCAGAACAAAAACAAAGAAGTGCTTGTGCGCATAGCATATAACGGCGATATGGCAAAGGCTGCCGCAAAGAAGGCAATACGCGAGGATTTGGAGAAGAAAGGCGAAGACATGCATAAGAAACTTGACGAGTTGCTTGGCTGGTAATTCTTCTCTGTTTGATGATTTAACGTGCAAGCTGTATGAAACATATACTTTTGCTTTTATCTATCTTAGTCACCCTCCCCGTCTTCTCACAAAAGATGAAGACGGTGGAAGGTGAATACACTTATCATGCGCCCGAGAATGTTACGCTTGAGGAGGCAAAGCGCATGGCTCTCGACCGTGCGAAGATACAGGCTCTTGCCGATGCCTTCGGTACAATAGTGTCGCAGACAAACGCCACGCACGTGCAGAACCGCAACGGCAGCTCCGACATAGATTTCCTTTCTATCGGCGGCAGTGAGGTGAAAGGCGAATGGATAGAGACCGTCGGTGAGCCGCAATATGATATTTCCTACAAGCAGGGGATGCTTGTGGTGAAAGTCTCCGTGAAGGGCAAGGCACGTGAGATAGTCTCGGCGCAGATAGACATAAAGGCAAAAGTGCTGCGCAACGGAACTGAGGATAAGTTTGAGAGCGATGAGTTCCGTGATGGTGATGACCTGTATCTTTCTTTTGTCTCTCCCGTCAGCGGCTATCTTGCCGTCTATCTTGTCGATGCTGAGCAAAAAGCCTATTGTCTCCTGCCCTACCGCAGTCAGACAGACGGTATATATAAGGTGGAGGCAAACCGCCGTTATGTGTTCTTCAATATCAAGGAGGCTTCTCCACAGGAACGCCAATATGTTGATGAATATGTAATGACCTGCTCCCGTTCGTCAGAATATAATCATATATATATTATATTCTCTCCACAGCCTTTTGCCAAGGCTGCCGACAACACTTCGGCAGAGACATTGCCAAGGGAACTTAATTTTGAAGATTTTCAGAAGTGGTTGGTAAGATACAGAAAGATTGATGCTAATATGATGTTGGAAAAGAAGTTTGTTAAAATTTATAAAAACTAAGAAAGATATGAAATTACGAGATTATTATCGTTCCTTATCATCCGAAAACAGGGTTCATTTTTGGACGATAGCAACAAGTTGTATTGTTGCAGTTCTAACATTTTGGATTGGTATATCTATCCAATACATAGTTTACAACCAAAATTTGGATAATAGCAAGAAACTGTCACATTATCAGATTGTAGATAGAATGTATCCTCTTTACATCACGCAATTTGACTCTTGTCAGAGCATTATGCCACTATTGCGTAAAGGAATGCAATCTGAGAATTCCAGTGAAGCTATAGCTGGTGTTATTGACAATAATGTTAACGAGTTTATGCAATGTGGAAGGACATCTGCTAGAATATTGGGAGAAAACAAATATTTCTTCAATAAAGAAATAGGAACAGAAATTGACGAAAACAATAGTTATATTCTGCTGGGCTCAAAAATAATAGAGTTGTCACGCAGTGGCATAAAGAATAAAAAACAGTTGCAAGACAGTATAGAAAACTATATGGTGTCTCGTGATTTTATTTTACAGTGTGGTGACATTAACGCAAATGTGTCAAAACTGACGCAACTTATAGCACAACTTATTCAAACGTGGGAAGGGAAGAGTACAGAGTCGTTAGTGTGTAAAACAATGGTTGCACCATATTTGATAAAAAATCTTATATTAATGGATAAAGAGCTGAACAGTGAAACTGTAAGTAAAAATACATTGTTTATTCAATGTGGTATTTCTTTAATCATAAGCATTATCATTGGTTTTATGCTATTTTATTTATTAGTGAGATTGACTTTCAGTAAATCCAATGTCGAATCACATCGCTCGACAAATGAAATAGAAAAACTGGCAACTACAGTTAAGAATCAAAGAAAGGAAATCTCACGACTTGAATCTTGCCTTTTCAGCAAAGATCAGAGAATTGCGGATTTGAAAAAAGAGTTAGATCGCAGACCGCTTGCATCGTCTGAGGCGGATTAAAGTTCGCATTTGTGATTTAATGGTAATGATTATTAATATCCATGTTTCTTGAGTATATTTTTGAATGTGAACTCAAGAACATACAAAACTCAATTTGTTATGAGACAAAAATTTACACTATTGCTTTTTTATATTTTAGGGACTATCTATTGTGTTGCACAAGAATATGAGAAACTTTTGTTTGCAATGCCTGAAAATGGAAAATATTATTATGTCAATATTGGGGGAGAACGTATTACGGAATCTATTTATGATTATTTCTTAAGGTTTCCTTTCGATGGAATAGAATTAAAATCAAATATAGTAAACAAGAAAGGTAGACATATAGTAAATAAGAATGGTAAATATGGAGTAATTGACAGTCAAGGAAGAGAAATAGTTCCCTGTGAGTATAGTTGTATTTATTTTATGTATAAATGTCCTAATAATGCACCTTTTGGATATTCGCAAGAATATGAATGTCCTAATTACCTTATGTGTAAAAAAGGGAATAAATCAGGTATAATAGATGCTGTTAATGGTTGTGAAATTATACCTTTTATATATGACCGTATAGATTTACACATAACACACGATAATATTATTCTGTGTGAAATAGATGGAAAAATGGGTGGCGTAAACATTTGTACAGGAAAACAGGTGATTTCTTTTGACTATGATTTTATAGACAGTGAGTGTTACGGACTTCTTAAATGTGCTAAGAATTCTATGTATGGTTATATTGATACAAATGGAAATGTTGTAATACCATTCAAACATTCGCATTATCTAAACTGTAATGATGGATATTTTGTTTTGAAAAATGTGGATGACAGTTTATGGTATTGCTATAACAAGAAAGGGAAAAAAGTTAAAATAGGAAATTATGGTTTCGGTGATATATGTGAGTCCGTAGAAAAAAGAATAAAGGTATGTAAAAGAGGGAAATGGGGATTCATAAATAGTGAAAATGGAATATTAGAAATTCCATATATTTATGATTATGCAACTGACTTTGATAATGGTATTGCTGTTGTAAAAAAAACAGAAGGTAACAATAGTTTTTTTGGTGCCATTGATAAAAATGGAGAAATTATTATACCATTAAAATATGAATATTTATCAGAATTTAATAAAGGAAATTATGCAAAATTTAAAATGAATGATAAATATGGATTAATAGACAGGAATGATAATGTTGTCATACCTAATATGTATGACGGCATTTGTAACGCTTACGGACCAGGTAATGAATTTCTGATTGCTGTTAAAAAAGGTGAGAAATGGGGGTATATCAATCATTCAAATCAAACAGTACTACCTTTCATTTATGATGAAGCGAAAAGTTTTGTATCCGGTGTTGGACGGATAGAAAATAAAAATGGATACTATTTTATAGATTACCAAGGTAATATTTTAGGGGAATGTGATACGCCTGTTGGAGAATTAAAAAAATATCAATATTTTTATTCTTTAGGTCCCTCTGATGTTGATAAAGATATACCTTTAGGCAATATAGAAAATAGGAATACTTATGTGGTTATTATTGCAAATGAAGAATATACTGAGCAAGGTGTTTCACAAGTTCAATTTGCGCAAAATGATGGTAAAATATTTAAGGATTATTGTATGCGAACTCTCGGTGTACCACTAAAAAACATAAAATGCGTAGAGAATGCAACAATAAATCAAATGCGTTCTTCCATTAATTGGGTCTGTGATATGGCTAATGCGCTTGATAATGAAGCAAATGTGATTTTGTATTATTCCGGGCATGGTATACCTGATGAGAAGACAGGAAATGCATATCTCTTACCTTCTGATGGTATAGCGAATGATTATAGAAGCGCTTATAGTTTGGATGAATTGTATTCACAGTTTGGAAACTTACATACAAAAAAGACTATGCTATTCCTCGATGCATGTTTTAGTGGAACTACAAAAGAAGGCAAGATGATGTTGGTAGACTCAAGAGGTGTTGCAATCAAGTCGAAATCCGCACAGCCAAAAGGAAATATGATTGTATTGTCTGCAGCACAGGGAGATGAGACTGCATTTCCATATAAAAAGAAGAAACATGGCATGTTTACTTATTTTTTATTAAAGAAATTGCAGGAAACAAAAGGAGATGTGTCATTGGGCGAACTAAGTTCATATATAAATAAAAATGTTTCAAGGAATTCTGTTATGGAAATGGGAAAGAAACAAACTCCATCTATTAATGCTTCTGTGTCTTTCCTAAACTCTGATTGGAAGAACTTGAAACTTAAATAGATTCATTGTATGAATATTATAAACAAACGAATTTTCCAAAATAGTATGTTTTGTCTATTGGTTATTATAATTGCTATGGTTTTAATACCAATACGTATGCATTGTGCTGAGCGTAGTTATATTGTTGTATCCAAGAAAAAATGTATATTATATGTAATAAATAGTCAAGATACAATTGTAGCCTTTCAATGCGGTGTTGGGAAGAACTTTGGCAATAAAACAAGGAAATCGGATTATAGGACTCCAGAAGGGACATTTCGTATTGTGTCAATAGAAAAAGCTTCTGATTGGACACATGATTTTGAGGATGGTTATGGTGAAAGAAAAGGTGCGTATGGACTTTGTTTTATCAGATTACAAGTTCCCAAGTTCAAGGGGATTGGTATTCATGGAACGTGTTTTCCTGAGTCAATAGGTACAAGGAGCAGCGAAGGGTGTATAAGGTTGAACAATGAGGACTTGTCAAAACTTATGACACATGTGTTTGTAGGAATGCAAGTGGTAATAGAGCCTGATATATAAAATATAATTAAAAAGAGATTATGAAACGGTTTATCTTTATCTTTTTCATGGCACTTTCGTTCGATGCTAATGCACAGACGGACGAGTTCCGCAAAAGTTACGAGGGGTTCAAACAACAGGCACGGAAAGAATACAATGACTTTCGTGACGAGGCAAACAGACAATATGCGGAGTTTATGCGGCAGGCGTGGCAGCAGCACAAGACGCTGCCTGCCATACCCAAGCCTAAGGACGACGAGGTGAAACCTGTGGTGATGCCGGAGGAAGATAGGGATAAGCCGATAGACGACAAGCCGGTTGTAATAGAGGATGTCATCACGCCACCTGCGCCAAAACCGCAACCAGTGCCTGTAGCACCGATACGGGAACAGCCGAAGCCAGAGGAGAAATATGTGGCGTTCCGTTTCTATGGCACGGAGTGCAGAGTGCGGTTTAATGACAACGAGAGATTCAAAATATTGGACTGCGGTAATGATGCTTTGGCAAAAGCATGGGAGACATTGTCAGGCAAGGATTACAACAACACGATACGCGACTGTCTGGAAATGAGAATACGGATGAAACTTTGCGACTGGGCGTATCTGAACATGCTTGATGTCATGGCAAAAGCGTGTCTTGGAAATGGCAATGAGGCAACGATGCTGATGGCGTATGTCTACTGCCAGTCGGGATATAAGATGAGGCTTGGAACTGTGGGAAACAGAGTCTGTCTGCTGTATGGCAGCGACCACGATATATACGATGCCGCTTATTTCTACATTGAGGGAGAAAAGTTTTATCCTTTCAAGTGTGATGAAAAGCAGATGAGCATATGCGGAGCGTCATTCCCAAAAGAACAGGCATTGTCGCTGATGATACCCGAAAGGCTGTCGCTGGCTTATGACAAGACGAACGACAGGACATTGCAGTCTGCACGTTATCCGGATGTGAAGGCAGAGGTGTCTGTAAACAAGAATCTTATAGATTTCTACAATTCTTATCCCACATCCACAATAGGCAACGACTTCATGACACGGTGGGCTATGTATGCCAACTGCCCGATGGAGAAGGAAGTGGCAGACAGTCTGTACCCTGCCTTAAAGGCTAAAATCACTGTAACGGACAAGAAAAGAGCTGCGGAACGTCTGCTGAATTTCGTACAGACAGCTTTTGTCTATGAATATGACGACAAGGTGTGGGGACACGACCGCGCTTTCTTTGCCGAGGAGACGCTGTACTATCCTTATTGCGACTGTGAAGACCGCTCTATATTGTTCTCACGGTTAGTGCGCGATTTGCTCGGGCTGGATGTTGTCTTGGTCTTTTATCCCGGTCATCTCGCAACGGCGGTATGTTTTGATGAAGAGGTGAACGGGGATTATATAATGCTTGACGGCAGAAAGTTTGTAGTCTGTGACCCTACATATATCGGTGCTCCCGTAGGTAAAACAATGCCTGATATGGATAATAGCGGAGCAAGGATTATCTTGTTGGAATAGGTGAACTGTGAAAAAAGTTTTGTGCGGGGTTGCTTTATACTGTTTTGATTATTGAAAGCGTATAAGGCAAACCTGCATTGAATGTGCATGGGTGGCTGGTAGCTAAAAACAAGTAAAATATTTGTGCATTGGAATAAAATATGTAACTTTGCATAAATTATAATAATATATACTTACTATATGAAAATTTCACACATCGAACATTTGGGAATAGCTGTTCCCAGTATTGAAGAGGCTTTGCCTTATTTCAAGGAAGTATTAGGTCTGGACTGTTATGCAGTGGAGGAAGTTGCCGATCAGAAGGTGAAGACAGCTTTCCTTAAGTGCGGAGAAGTGAAGATTGAACTGCTTGAGCCGACGTCTCCGGACAGCACTATACAGAAGTGGCTGGACAAAGGCAACCACGGTGTTCATCACGTTGCTTTCTGTGTAGAAGACGGAGTGGGCAATGCACTGGCTGAATGTGACGGCAAGGGTGTGCGCCTTATAGACAAGGCACCGCGCAAAGGTGCAGAGAACCTTAACATTGCATTCTTGCATCCGAAATCTACATGTGGTATTCTCACAGAACTTTGCGAGCATTAATACGGTAAAGAACAAGGAAAAAGACAATACATAATTATTATAGTTATGAGCAAGCAATTAGAGAAAATAAAAGAACTTATCGCCAAGCGTGAGCAGGCACGTCTCGGTGGCGGTGAGAAAGCCATCGACAAGCAGCATGCACGTGGCAAATATACAGCCCGTGAGCGTATAGACATGCTTCTTGATGAAGGCAGTTTTGAGGAAGTGGATATGTTTAAACTGCACCGTTGTACAAACTTCGGTATGGAAAAGAAGCAGTTCCTCGGTGACGGTGTCGTTGCCGGCAGCGGTACGATAGACGGTCGTCTTGTATATATATTTGCACAGGACTTTACTGTCAACGGCGGTTCGCTTTCTGAAACAATGGCACAGAAAATCTGCAAGGTCATGGATATGGCAATGAAGATGGGTGCTCCGGTGATTGGTATAAACGACTCTGGCGGTGCACGTATACAGGAAGGTATCTGCGCACTTGCAGGATATGCGGAAATATTTGAACGCAACATACTTGCTTCAGGTGTTATTCCGCAGATAAGCGGTATTTTCGGACCGTGTGCGGGTGGTGCTGTATATTCTCCTGCGCTGACCGACTTCACCCTTATGATGGAGAATACGTCATACATGTTCCTCACCGGACCGAAGGTCGTAAAGACCGTTACCGGTGAAGATATAGACCAGGAGCATCTTGGAGGTGCGAGCGTTCACTCTACCAAGAGTGGTGTGACACATTTCACTGCTTCAACGGAAGAGGAGGCAATGGAGATGATAAAGACTCTGATGAGCTATATTCCGTCAAACAACATGGAGGAAACACCGCGTAAGGAATGTACTGACCCCATAAACCGTATGGAGGATATCTTGAATGAGATTATTCCGGAAGACCCGAATATGGCATACGATATGTACAAGGTCATAGGTGCTATCACTGACGACGGCGAGTTCTTTGAGGTGCAGCCGAAGTTTGCAAAGAACATCATTGTAGGTTTTGCACGCTTTAACGGTCAGAGCGTTGGTATTGTTGCAAACCAGCCTTCTTGCTATGCCGGTGTGCTTGACGTTAATGCAAGCCGCAAGGGAGCGCGTTTCGTTCGTTTCTGCGATGCGTTCAATATTCCTATTGTAAGTCTTGTTGATGTTCCCGGTTTCTTGCCTGGAACAGGTCAGGAGTATAACGCAGTAATTCTGCATGGTGCAAAACTGCTTTATGCTTACGGTGAGGCTACTGTGCCAAAGGTAACTGTGACACTGCGTAAGAGTTACGGCGGAAGTCATATCGTGATGGGATGCAAACAGCTGCGTACTGATGTCAACTATGCATGGCCTTCTGCAGAGATTGCCGTAATGGGTGCAAGCGGAGCCGTGGCTGTGCTTAGTGCAAAGGAGGCAAAAGAGCAGGAAGATCCCAAGGCATTCCTTGCAAAGAAAGAGGAAGAGTATACCGAAATGTTTGCCAATCCGTATCAGGCAGCGAAGTATGGCTATATAGATGATGTCATCGAGCCGCGAAACACACGTTTCCGCATCTGTCGTGCATTGGCACAGCTTGCAACAAAACGTGACGGTCTGCCTGCAAAGAAGCACGGTAATATTCCTATGTAAAATATGGTGTTCGGTGTTGTGCGTCTATTTATGGCGCACAACAAGAATGCTGTTTAACTATAGTAAATATGGGAAAGATTAACAATGAAGTGTATGCAGCCATTGCTTTGGCAATGCATGAGTTTAAAGGTAACAACGTACACGACAAGGAATCTGGAGTCATTACGATAAAGAACAGGCGTTCTGACTGGGAGTCACACATGCTTAAAATGACGGACAGTCCTAAATAAAAGCCCAAGATATGAAAGATTATAAATATACAATCAACGGAAATAAATATGAAGTTGCCATAGGCGATATCGTTGATAACATTGCTGATGTTACTGTAAACGGTGAGGTGTTCAAGGTAGAAATGGAGAAAGAACCGGAACCTGAAAAGAAAAAGGTTGTGGTAAAACCGGTGGCACAGCCTGTGGCTCCTGTGAATACAAACAATCCGAGAGCGAACATGAACAATGCCCTCAAGGCTCCGCTGCCAGGTATTATCACTGAAATAAAGGTGAATGTAGGTGACGATGTAAAGGTTGGAGATACAGTTGTTGTGCTCGAAGCAATGAAAATGGCAAATAATCTTGAAGCGGAAAAAGGCGGAAAGGTTACTTCTATATTGGTACAGGAGGGAGAAAGTGTGATGGAAGACACTCCTCTGGTAGTGATTGAATAGATAGTGATAAATAATAAAGGTCTGCAAGTTGGATGTAACTGCAGACCTTTATTTTTATGTGGGGTTGTTCAAACGCGTTTTTACTTTACAATTCTATTGTTTTCAGGAAATACCACTGTCGGCTTAAAGCCTTTAGCCTCTTCAAAATCCATAAGTGCATAAGCTATTATTATGACAGTGTCGCCGACAACGCACTTGCGTGCAGCCGCACCGTTAAGGCAGATGCAACCGCTTCCGCGTTCACCTTTTATTATATATGTCTCAATCCGTTCACCGTTGTTGTTGTTTACAATCTGAACTTTTTCGCCTGCGATGAGGTTGGCAGCATCCATTAAGTCTTCATCGATAGTGATGCTTCCCATGTAGTTGAGATTTGCTTCTGTAATCTTAACACAATGCAGTTTGCTTTTCAGAACTTCAATCATCATAATTGTATTGTTTTACCCTTTTTAAGAGGCTGGTACTAAGCTTCTTTATATTTAATGTGGTCAATAAGGCGCACCGGTTTCTTGCCGCAATATACTGTAATGCATCCTACAATGTAGTTGGAATCTTCCCACTTGTCGATGTCCTGCAGGGTATTTCCGTCTACGATTGAGAAATATTCAACTTCCAGTCCGTCTGTTGCATTAATCAGAGATACTACATGATCGTGGGTCTCTTTAAGACTATGAGTTTTTGCAAACTCAATGCTTTCATTGAGATGTTTGAATATATTGGGTGCAATATCCCTTTCTTCTGGAGCAAGCAGGGTGTTTCTCGATGAGAGTGCAAGTCCGTCGTTTTCTCTTATGATAGGACATTCAATGATGTCTACATTAAGTTTGAGGTGATTTGTCATAGCCTTTACAACGGCTATCTGTTGCCAGTCTTTTTCTCCGAAATATGCACGTTGTGGGCGGGTGATGTAAAACAAACGGCTTACAACCTGACATACGCCGTTGAAATGTCCTGGTCTGTGCTTGCCCTCCATGACGGTAGATATCGGTGGAAACTCAAACTGACGTTTATCCGGTGTAGGATACATCTCTTCTGCTGTCGGTGCAAAGACATAGTCTGCACCGTTCTTTTCCAGTAACTCACAGTCTTTTTCCAGTGTACGCGGATATGTTGCCAAGTCATTTTGGTTGTTAAACTGTGTAGGATTGACAAAAACAGAAACTACGGTTATGTCGTTTTCTTCCACACTGCGCCTTACAAGTGAGGCATGTCCTTCATGTAAGGCACCCATGGTGGGCACGAGACCAATGGATAGTTTCTTTTTACGTGCTTCAAACAGCTCGTTTTGCAAATCAACAATTGTACGAAAAACTTTCATTATTCTTGATTTTGACGTCTTATTTTCAATTAAGGGTGCAAAATAACAACATTTTTCTTAAATAAGAAAGAATATCTTTAAAAAGATATCCGCAATTCCGTACATTTCTGTAAATAAAGTAAAAAGTTGTCTCCTTTACAAAGTTTTTTTGTATCTTTGCAGAGTTTAAATATTCACTATCATGAAGGCAAAGAAAGTTTTATTTATCAATCAAGAGATAGTTCCATATGTTCCTGAAAGCGAATTGTCGCACATGGGAAGATTTCTTCCTCAAAGTATACAAGAAAAAGGATATGAAATAAGAACTTTCATGCCTAAATGGGGAAATATCAATGAACGTCGCGGACAGCTTCATGAGGTGATACGTCTGTCACGTATGATGCTTATCATTGATGAGACGGATCATCCGTTGATTATAAAGGTCGCATCCATACCGGCAACCCGGATACAGGTCTATTTTATAGACAATGATGATTATTTCACAAAGAGGTTAATGGCTGAAGATGAAAATGGAGTAGAGTATCCGGATAACGGGGAACGTGCCGTATTTTTTGCAAGGGGAGTACTGGAAACAGTGAAGAAACTTCGTTGGGCACCGGACATTATACATTGTCAGGGCTGGATGAGCTCAATAATTCCTCTTTATATAAAAACTGCATATCATGATGAACCATCGTTTGCAAATGCAAAGATTGTAACGTCGCTGTTTGGCAATGAACTTAAGAACGGGCTGGGTGACAATTTCAAACAATGTCTTGAATACAAGAATGTTTCAGCCAAGTTGTTGGAAAAGTATAATGACAACTTCGACTTTGTCGAATTGAACAAGCTTGCCATAGACTATTCTGACGGTGTCGTGGAAGCGGCACAGGGCATAAATCCTGATATCCTCAAGCATGTTGAAGACAGTGGACTTCCCATGTTGAAATATTTCGATGGAGAAGATTTCACTGACAGGTATGATGAATTTTATAATCAGATATTTGATACAGAAGATTAAATCAATAGTTTTATAGATTGTTTAAAACAAAGATTAGGATATTCAATGAAGGTAAAGTTTTTTATTGTTGTTGCATTCCTTGCACTTGTGTTCTCGGCATGTGACGACACGACAGATACTATCGGTAATTCTCTTACGGACGGCATGGACCGTCTTAATATTTCTACAGGTATATTTCCCGTACAGACTACATCACATAAGTCAGGTGCTGTATTGTCAAGAAATACAGTAGGATATCTGGGTAAGATACGTGACAATGAGACAGGTTCATACGTTACAGGTGATTTTATGGCTCAGTTTGCCACGCTTGAGAACTATTCCCTGTTGCCGTATGACAGTATTTCCAGCTATGTAATAAGCACTGATGAAAATGGGAACGAGGTAAAGGAAGTAATAGCCGACTCGTGTGTAATAGAGCTGTTTTACGATGACTTTTGGGGAGATTCTCTTGCAACGATGAAACTTACAGCTTATGAAATGGCAAAGCCCATGGAAGAAGGTGTGAAGTATTATTCGGATTTTGACCCAATAAAAGAAGGGTATATAAGAAGCAGCAGTGAAAACGGGATTAAAGTGGCTAAAGTCTATACATTGTCAGATCAGACTGTAGACAACGATACACGCAATGATGACAGCTATATGCCGAGTATAAAGATAAGCCTCAATAAACCGTATACGGACAAGAATGGAAAAACTTATAATAATTACGGTACATATCTGATGCGTAAGTATTATGAAAATCCGGACAATTTCAGAAATTCGTATAATTTTATCCATAATGTTTGTCCGGGCTTCTATTTTAAACTTGACGACGGACTTGGTTCCATGGCTTATGTTAATATTAGCAGGTTAAGCTTGTTCTTTAGAAGTAAGGTGTGGTATACTGAGAAAGATGAAACAACTAATGAAGAGGTCAGGAAAGTCAAGGATGTTGTTTATTCATCATCATTCTTAGGTACGGAAGAGGTGTTGCAGACAACAAATATAACCAATGACAATCAGGCGATAGACCGTCTTGTCGCAGATGAGAGTTGTACTTATCTTAAAACTCCTGCCGGAATATTTACGGAAATGACGTTGCCGGTGGATGATATAATGAAAGGTCATGAGAATGACACCATAAATATAGCCAAAGTTACGCTTACCCGTTTTAATAATAACGGATATGACAATAAATATGAACTGTCAACACCGTCCACTTTGTTGATGATACCATTGGACAGTCTTGAGACTTTCTTTGGAAAGGAGAAGATAATGGACAACAGGACATCTTTTGTAACATCAGAGTCGAAAAAAAAGAACACTTATACCTTTAATAACATTTCAGGTATGATAACATATATGGCTGGACTTAAAAGGGCGCAGTCTGGTAATAATCCTAATTGGGTAAATGAACATCCGAACTGGAATAAGGTGGTTATCGTACCTGTAACTGTTACTACGAATGGTACGAACGATCAGATTGTGAAGATTGTCCATGACATGAGTATTACAAGTGCGAGATTTGTAAAAGGCAAAGGTGACGGGGATGACAATCCCGTTCAGATAAGTGTCATATATAGCAAGTTCAACGACAAGAGATAATGGCAGACAACTATTTGGAGCGTCGTCAGGAGGACTATGAAAGGCGTAAGGCACGGTGGATCTTAAGAAAGAAGCATATTGTAAAGGTTCAGAGGAGTGTGGATAAACCTGACGATGAAGCTTTGTAAAATGATATGTTTTAATTAAATCCCGGAAGTACAGTCGTGCTTCCGGGATTTAATTATCCGTTCGGATATATTTCCTTTTGCCGAAATCCTATGAAAGATTTTAGGATTTTCCGAAATTTTGAGTGATACGCCGTCATTACCGTATGCGGGCTGAAAGCCCAATGAGCGCCAGCCCGTAAAATAATACACTAAATATCAAATAGCATCACATCACTCTAAATTTCGGATGAACCAGATATTATTGTTCAATCGGTTTTATAAAATCAATGAAAATATAAAATAAGTAAAGGTTTTCGAAAAATTGCATTACCTTTGCAGATGTTTTTAAATATAATAAAATGGTATTTAAGAAGAAAAGAAGATGGCATGCATTGTCGGGGCAGCCTCTTTCGGAAATGGACAAGAGGATTATAGCTCTTGAGAACAGCGGGAAGCTCGTGCCTACAAGAGACCTTATAAAGACCGATGAGCAGATAGAAGGAATACGCAGGAGCGGTGTTGTCAATACCGGAGTTCTTGATGAAGTTGAGAAGCATATTTGTGCAGGTATGACAACGCTTGAGATTGACAGGATATGTTATGACTATTGTACCAGTCATGGTGCTACGCCGGCATGTCTTAATTACGAAGGATTTCCCAAAAGTGTCTGTACAAGTATCAATGAAGTGGTGTGTCATGGCATACCGAAGGAAGAAGACGTGTTGCAGGAAGGAGATATTGTCAATGTCGACTTTACAACGATCTTGGACGGATATTATGCCGACGCTTCTCGTATGTTCATTATAGGTAAGACAACTCCGGAAAAAGAACAGCTTGTACGTGTTGCTAAAGAATGTCTCGAGATTGGAGCCGAGGCAGCAAAACCTTATTGTTTTGTGGGAGATATAGGGCATGCCATACAAAAGCATGCCGATAAGTATCATTATGGCATTGTCCGTGACCTTTGCGGTCATGGTGTAGGTCTGAAGTTCCATGAAGAACCGGAAGTCTTGCATTACGGTCATCGAAGAACGGGCATGGTGATAGTACCGGGCATGGTCTTTACCATAGAACCTATGGTAAATATGGGTACATGGCAGGTCTTTATAGATGCGGACGATAAATACGGGTGGGAAGTGATTACCGGCGACGAACTGCCCAGCGCTCAGTGGGAACATACCTTCCTTATGACAGAACATGGTGTGGAGATATTGACAAGATAGTTTGTTATGGACAACAAGGATATATATATATTAGGTATAGAGAGCAGTTGTGACGACACTTCGGCTGCGGTGTTGCGCAATGGAGTGCTGTTGAGCAACGTCACGGCATCGCAGGATGTGCATCGTGATTATGGAGGTGTGGTTCCGGAACTGGCATCGCGTGCTCATCAGCAGAATGTCTTACCTGTTATAGATCAGGCGATAAAGCGTGCCGGAATATCAAAAGACCAGTTGAGTGCCATTGCTTTCACCCGGGGACCCGGGCTTATGGGTTCTCTTCTTGTTGGCGTTAGTTTTGCTAAGGGGCTTGCAAGTTCTTTGTCTATACCGTTGATAGATGTCAATCATTTACAGGGGCACGTTATGGCGCATTTTATAAAGGAAGAGGGAGAGGAAAAAACTTTTCCTCCTTTTCCGTTTCTTTGCCTGCTTGTAAGTGGAGGAAACTCTCAGATAGTCAAGGTCAATGCCTATAACGACATGGAAGTGTTGGGGCAGACCATAGACGATGCAGCCGGTGAGGCTATAGACAAATGCTCTAAAGTAATGGGACTTGGATATCCTGGCGGTCCGATTATAGACAGGTTGGCACGTAAAGGCAATCCTCATGCCTTTTCTTTTGCCGAGCCACATATCCCGGGACTTGACTATAGCTTCAGTGGACTTAAGACATCTTTTCTTTATAGCCTGCGCGACCGGGTAAATGAAAATCCTGATTTTGTTGAGCAGAACAAAGAAGATCTTGCGGCAAGTCTTGAATATACAATAGTAGACATTTTGATGAAGAAGTTGAAGCTTGCTGTAAAGCAGACGCATATAAAGCATGTGGCTGTGGCAGGCGGTGTTAGTGCGAACAATGGCTTGCGTAATGCCTTTCATGAATATGCCGCGAAATACGGATGGACAATATATATACCGAAGTTCGGTTATACAACAGACAACGCCGCCATGATAGGCATTGTAGGATATTATAAGTATCTTGACGGTGATTTTTGTCCGATAGATAAGCCCGCATTCTCAAAAGTAACATTTCAATAAATATAAATATGGGATTTGAAAGTAAAATATTAAGTAGGGAAATAAGTCAGATTATTTGGGAACGTAACAAGACTGTAGGAACAGCAGAGAGTTGTACCGGCGGTCGTGTTGCCGAGTCAATCATATCAGTGCCTGGAGCGTCAAGCTATTTTAAGGGCAGTATCGTTGCTTATGTCGATGAGATAAAGGAGCGTATGCTCGGAGTAGATGCAGCTTTGTTGGCAGAAAAGACGGCTGTAAGCGAGGAGGTGGCAGTAGAAATGGTTAAAGGTGCCATAAAGGCATTGAATGTAGACTATGCCATAGCCGTTACAGGATATGCCGGACCGAGTGGTGGAACCCATGAAGCACCGGTTGGTACAATATGGCTGGCATGTGGTACAGAGGACAATGTAATAACTGTGAAACTTGAAGAAGATTTTGGCAGAGACCTTAATATATCCAATGCAACGCATCATGCTTTGCAGATGTTTCTCCAGTTCTTGCACGACACTGAAGAAGTAAAGATAGAAGAGTAGGGGAGCTTTGTGTCTCATTTCACCGCGTTCATAGGATAACAAAAGCAATGGAACGGTATCTTATTGCAATCGCAGCAAGGTGATTATAACTTATATGTTTGCGCATGCTAAAGCTATGGGTTACGATGTGCAAAGCTATGGGTTATG
>ERZ840371.1552-NODE-1552-length-23006-cov-2.871160_pt1 | contig 23006 bp, 20 predicted proteins | sample MGYA00519937_ERZ840371 | MGnify/ENA primary metagenome ERZ840371 (study PRJEB31850, sample SAMEA3708873) | human gut metagenome | biome: human gut; feature: human-associated habitat; material: faeces | place: China | collected 2014 ... | reverse complement strand
ATTAATGAACTTAATTATTCATTGATGTTATCTTTAGTTGCTACAGTATTCACAAATGATGAATGGTTTTTTGATGTTAAAGTACATCAAAAATTGGAAGCATGGTATTGGTGTAGTCTTTTTTCCGGACGTTATGATAGAGATCAAAATACAGTTTTTATTCAGGATCTGGAATCAGTTATGGACATGCTTACGGAAAGTGGTAGTACGGAATGGATTGAAAGAAATATGGAGTACATTTTAGATGCACAAAATTTTTCAGATGAAGAATTGTTATTAATGGGAAAAACGCAAGAGGAGAGATATCCTAAACGTATATTGAGATCTTTTATGTGTCAATATTTATTATCAAAAACATATGCGGATATGTTTGATAGTAATGAAATTATTTCGGTATTCTCAAAGCATGCGAGTTCTTTAGAAGCGCATCATATTATACCGTTAGGAAGTGTGGCAAAGGTAAATGAATCTACAGCTGCCCTTAGGCAGGATGATAAGAATATATGTAATTCGCCTCTCAACTTTGTGTTTATCACAAAAGAAGCTAATGATGCAATCTCAGATGATTCTCTAGACATATATATTTCTAAAATAACAGATGAAGCTAAATCTGTACTTGCATTACAATGCTATGTTAATCCTAAAATTGATATGGATGCAACAAAACAAATATTACAGAGTCGTTATAGTGCATTAAAGGGAGATATTAGGACAACTGTTAAGAAATTATTATTATAAATATTTGTCCGAAGAAAACAATACTTGTATAGGAAGCGGATGGAACAATAAGATGAGCCTTAAGGATGTTGATATAAAAATAGAATATCGTACTATGGTAGATAATATGCCGCAAGATTTTTATATTCCTTTATTAAAGGAGGCTATTATTTATAAAAGAGCAGTCGGTTTCTTTTCTTCATCAGTTTTAACAGAAATAGCAAGTGGAATATCTGGATTAGTTAGAAACGGTGGTAATATAAAGTTGATTGCTTCGCCTAAACTTACAGATGAAGATATAGAGGCTATCCGTTTCGGATATGAGCAACGCGAAGTGGTGATCAAAAATGCTTTAGTCAGAGAGTTACATGAACCAATTAATAAGTATCAAAGGGATCGATTGAATTATTTGGCAAATTTAATTGCTGACGGTATACTTGATATAAAAATAGCAATTACGGAGTCTAATTTGAAGACGGGAATGTATCATGAAAAAGTGGGAATAATTGAAGATGATCAGGGAAATAAGGTGGCTTTTTCAGGATCAATGAATGAAACAGCGAATGCATTGTTGGCTAATTATGAAACAGTTGATGTTTTTAAGAGCTGGCGAGATGAAGATGGGCGTGTACAGATAAAAGAAAATGCATTTAATTCTATCTGGTGTAATTGTGAACCTAATGTTCGAATAGTTGAAATCGAAAATTTAACGGAGGAGATACTTGAAAAGTATAAGCAGGAGAATGTTGATTATGCAAAGGTAAATATTGACGAGTGGGTAGGAGCACAAGGAGAGAACACAGACATATTTTTTAGAACACCCGGCAATATTTCTTTGTATGAGTATCAAAAAGAGGCAATTACAAATTGGATGGAGAGAAAATGTTGCGGAATATTTGATATGGCAACAGGTACCGGAAAGACATATACTGGCTTGGCAGCAATTAGTACATTGTCATATGCGCTGAATGATAATCTTGCGGTGATTATTGTTGTGCCATATAGACATCTTGTTGAACAGTGGGTAGAGGATATTAATTTGTTTGGTGTTAATCCAATTATTGCTTATTCGTATCCAAAGCAAAATTGGAGGCAAGAGTTTAAGGATTCCATGAATGCATATAATTGTGGCGCTATAAAAAATTTTTGTATAATTACAACTAATGCAACATTTTCTGGGGAAGATTTTCAGAAAATCTTAGCAAAGTATAAAAAAAATTATTGCTTCGTCGTAGATGAGGCTCATAATTTCGGAGCAAAAACTCTATCTAGGCTTTTACCTAAGAAAGCTCGGTATCGTTTGGCTTTATCAGCAACTATTGAGAGACATAGGGATAAAGAGGGAACAGCAGCGTTAAAGAGATATTTTGGACAAGAACCATGTATTTCCTTTTCTTTAAAAGAAGCTATAAAGGCAGGATTCTTAACACCATATTATTATCATCCTGTAGTTGTGTATTTGAATGATGAAGAATTAGAAAAATATAATGAATTGACACAACAAATTGTTAAAATCGCTGGATTTAATGCGGTTATGCAGGATGATGGGGCGTATTTAGATATATTGTTAATTAAGCGAGCGAGAATTATTGCAGGTTGCGCTCAAAAAATTGACGCTTTAATAAATAAAATTAAACCATATAGAAATGATAATAATATGCTGGTTTATTGTGGAGCTACAAAATATGATCGAAAAGATATTAGTGATGAGGATGACATAAAGCAAATTGATGAGGTTAATCATCGACTATATGAGGAACTTCATATGAAAGTGAGAAAGTTTACTTCTTCAGAAGATATAAATGAGAGAAAAGAAATCTGTGAAATGTTTATTAATAAGGATATTCAGGTTATTACAGCGATAAAGTGTCTTGACGAGGGGGTAAACATACCGGCAATAGAGAAAGCGTTTATTTTAGCTAGTAGTACAAATCCTAAGGAATATATTCAGAGACGTGGAAGAGTACTTAGAAAATCACCCGGAAAAGAATATGCAGAAATATACGATTTTATTACTTTGCCAAGAAAACTATCTGATGTGAAATATTTATCAGAAGAAGAAAAAAAATATGATCTTTCTTTGGTCAGAAGAGAGTTTGCACGGATGATAGATTTTGCAAATACGGCAAGAAATCCATCGGAAATTGATTTATTAAAAAAAGAGATAGAAGAGACGTATGCAACAAAGAAACTGAAGTTAGAAGAATGAAAGGGAGAGTAAGTAGATGAATGAAAATGAAATAACACTTGAAAAGCAAAAGGTGAATCGAATGGTTAACCGTATTTATGATCTGGAGCGCGAAAATACTAAAACGGGTAAACTAAATGAGAAGGAAATGAAGACGGAGATTGAAAAAATAATTGAGGAGGAGGCAAAAAAATGTTATTGAAATCAATTTGCTATAAAGATTTTAGACCATTTAAAGGAAATCAGTATATTGATTTGACCCCAAAAGATGATGATACGGATGCTACAGTTACAATCATTATAGGAGAGAATACTTATGGAAAATCTACATTTGTTCTTTCGTTTATTTGGTGTTTATATGGAGAAAGTCGATTTAATCGTCCGAATGATATTTTGAATAAAAAGGTTGAAAAAAACTTGGAGGTAGATGAAAGAGCAAACGCATCTGTTGAGATTGTTTTTGAAGATGGTGGAAGAGAGTATACCATGAAAAGGACACAAGAATTTAAAAAAACAGAGAAGGGGTTAAAAGCTTCTGAAAGCGAAGCTACTTTAGTTTATGTAGATGCAGATGGACAGACTCAGAAAGTTGGACCATTACAAAATGATATCAACTTGACAATAAAATCTATTTTGCCGCAAGATTTATCAACTTTTTTCTTTTTTGAGGGGGAAAAAGACAATGAAATTAGTAAAAAAGATTTGGGGAAAGCGGTTAGAACGTTATTAGGGTTAGAAGCTTATGATAAAATGCGTTCACATTTGTATGGGTCACAAACGCAGAATACACCATATACAAATAGCGTTATGGGATACTATTTAGAAAAGCAAAAGAGTGAAAGTGGGGATAAAGCTCAAGTTGAATGGAATAAGAAACAACAGGCAGAGAAAGAATTAAAAAAAGCAATTGATAGAATCGAGGAGCTGGATTCAGAAATAGGAAAGTATGAATCGTTAATTGATGATATTAATACAAAGTTAAGAGAAGCGGGACCTGCAAAAGTTTTACAAAAACGTAGAGATGATATTGCGATTGAAATAGCATCTTTTGAGAAGGAATTAGATAAGAAAAATAAGGCATTTTTGTTGATGTTTGGAAAAGATGGAGTGCCCCTTTTTGTAACACCGTTGCTTGCAAGAGCAGAAGAAAAATTAGATAAAATGAATATCGCAGACAAAGGAATAAAGGGAATTGAAGCAAAAGCGATTCGGGAATTATTACATAGGGGAGAATGTTTATGTGGAACAGATTTAAAGGAAGGTTCTTTAGCGTATAAAAATGTTGAAAAATATATTGATTACGTGCCACCAAAATCTATTGGAACACTTGTTAGAGATGTAAAGGAAACAATTTCAATAAGTAGGGAAGGTAATAAAGAATTTGTTAAGAAATATGAAGATGCATATCGAGAGATTCAAGTAATAAAAAAGCGTTTGCGGGATTTAGAGAGTGAAGATAAAAGTATATTAGCAGAGATAGCTCAAATTGGAGAGATTGATCTTGGAAATGCTGAAGATGATTTAATAAGATACAAGGATTATATCACCGGATTCAGGGAAGAAAGAGATACACAGATTGGAATAAAAAATAGTAAAGAGTCAGAAATTGAAACAGCAACTAATAATTTTAATATGTATAAAAGTAAAACGGATAAGGCAAAACAGTATCAATTATATTATCGATATGCAGAAGCAGTATATAATTGGGTAAATCAAAATTATTTAGAAAAAGATGAAGAATTGCGAGTTCGTTTATCGGCAAACGTTTCTAATTTATTTAATAATATGTATGCCGGCAAAAGGGATATTGCTATTGATGAAAAATATGCAATACATATGACTGCTGAAGGGGACGTAGTTGATACAACAGGCGGATTAAGAGTGATACAGTATTTTGCGTATGTTGGTGGACTTGTTAAATTAGCGTATGAGATTATGAGCGAACGCCAGAATACAGAAGAGGCAGTTATTTCAATGGGAGAACAGTATCCACTTGTTTTAGATGCTGCGTTTTCACATGCTGATGATGTCCATATACGCAATATTGCCAGGGAATTGTCGGCAGCAACAAACCAATTGATTTTTGCATTAATGAAAAAAGACTGGCTATATGCTAAAAGTGGACTGACTGGAAAGATTGGAAGAATGTATGAATTGGTAAAAATAGATGAAACTGAGGTTCACGTGAAAGAATATGGGGGCGATGAATAATGGCACTTGGAATCGTAGAAAAGGGAAATTCTGGATTATTTGATAATGAAATTGAATTTACTGGGAAATATGCAACTATGGTAAGATTTCTCAAGGAAGATTTGGGGTTATTTAGTACATTTAGAGAGGCATATGTAACGGCTTCAATTATTGGTTTTTTAAATAATAGGGAATATACAGATGATAATCAAGAAAAAGTCCAGCCAGCGTCTATTTTCCCAAATGAATTGAATAAAAGAAAACCGGATTTGAGGTTTATTTATCGTTTAATAATGTTACTAAAAGAAGAAGAAAATTATACCTTGGAAGACTATAAGAATAGAACGTTTAGGGATGATCCAGAAGAAAATATGGATGTGCTTAAACGTAATATGGAAATATTCAATTCATTTGCTTGTGGGGGCATTGAGTATTTATACGATAAATTTCGCGATTGCGATAGAGTTGAAGACACAGTAGACACATTATATGAATTGCTACATAAGTTCTCTGTAGATGTTGGATTAATTGAAGGTGAGGATGATTTGCCTGATTTTGAACCTGATTTTCAATAATTGATCTGGTGGTTAGATGATAAATGTTAATATCATAGATGATAGTTTATTGAAGATGTCAATAAGAAATGCTCAGAAAGAACTAATAAAATGATCAACAAATTTGTATAGAGCGTAAATATACTATGCATTGGGAACGGTCATTGATATAAGGTTAATTTATTGTGGGCAAAATGGATGCTATATTTATTATAGGTCAAGTGTGATCATCGTGATGGTAGAGGGGTGAATGGTTTGAGTGCTTTTTATTCCATAAATTCTGGAAGTGTAAAAAAATATACAACAAAAGAAAAGATACATGTAAAGAAAATACAATACTATCATTATATCTATGTACTTTTAATAGTGTTTGCTTTAGCTACAACATTTGCAGTGTTTAAACTGTGTATTTCCGATAATAAAAATCTATCTGAAACGATTGCTTTAGGATCAATCTTTGCAACATTTGGTTCTTCAATAGTGGCAGTGTTTTCGTTAGTTATGAGTAGTTGTTATGATCACTTTTTGTCAAATATTTATGTCCTTTTTCGACAACTTGAGCCGGGTAAGGAATGGCAAAGATGGGCATTCATAAAGAGAAGGTCACATAAAATTTTGTTTAATGGAGAAAATGCATACCAAGAGTTAGAGAATGCAACAATTGTTTTTGATGTTGGAAGCCATAATATTGAAGTTAATATACCAACTATTAAAGAGGATTTTTTCGATTTGCCCAATTGGCACCATTGGAAGCTAATGAGGGATAAGGCTAGGGATTTTGAAAGTAACGTATTAACCAAAAACGATAATCCTGCGCAAGCTCTAATGGTTTGGGACTGCATATATAATAATTATTGTTCAATTATAAAATATAAGATCGCGAAAGCTTTTGTAGTGATTGGAGAAGCATATATTTTATCAAGTATTTTGTGGGCTTTTTGTTACAGAATATTTTAACCAAGGAGGAAAAGTAGAGTGGCAACAATAGCATTGTATTTCGGAAAAGTGAATATGATTTCACATGATATAGATGATGTAATAAATGATAGGGCATCATTTAGAAGGATCCTTGAGAATGTGATAGGTGTTTTGAACGATGGAGCGAAATATACATATGATAGACCAATAAAAGTTGATGGTGAATTTACATCTGAAGAAATAGAGTATACACTTTCGATAAAGGAAAAAAATGATTCATTTATTCAAGGATATATATATAAAAAATCTTTTATTCATTACAAGGATTATAATGAATATACCAAGGATTTAGACTCGAAAAAAATATCAAATACAGAAGGTGTTGAGTTTTATTATGATGTATTTAGGGAGATGATTGCATATCAAAGGACTCAGCGTTTTGGATATAAGGAAGTACTTTTAGCTTTTGAGGGGATAATAAATAATGCATGTGAGAATGCTGACTTAACATATAAGTTTTCTCTAAGTCAATATACAGAAGGCATTGATTTAGATGAACTTAAAAATGAATTAAAGGCAGAACCTGTTCAAAAAATAAACATCAAATATCAAATTCCGAATCCTGATGCAGATTTATTAGATGCTATAAGAGAAAATCAAGAAAAGACAATTGCGGAATTTGAAGCTGCTAATTTGACGATAAAGCATGTAACTTATCAATCAAATTCAATTGAAGGGTTAAATATTGAATCTGATATTATATTAAAGGAATTGAAGAATATTTCGGGGCTACATAGTAAGATCGACTCAAAAAAGGCAATTCAAAATGGATATGTTGTTGTTGAAACAACATATGTTAATGGGTTGACGAAATCTTCAGCAGATATGAGACCTGTTATTAAACATATTGACGAAAAAATGAATTTTAGAGAGGAAGCTGCGCGAACAATTTTGGCTAGAAGAGCTGAACAAATTCGACTAGAACAATAATTAGCAAAATTATCGGAGGGCGCGAAGCGGGCTTTGGTGCAGGCGGCGACCGGTGTTGGCAAGACCTGCATTGCGGCATTTGACTCAAAGCCATATGCGAGGGTGATTTTTGTCGCGCACCGCGAGGAGATCTTGAATCAGGCAGCGACGACGTTTCGCAATGTCCGCGGTTCCGTGGATTATGGCTTTTTCCGGGGAGCGGATAAGTGTACGGACAAGTCGGTGATTTTCGCTTCGGTGCAGACGCTCGGCAAGGCGGATTATCTGAACGAGCGCTTTTTTGCGCCGGATTATTTTGATTATATTGTGATCGATGAGTGCCACCACATGGTCAACAATCCGTATCGCATGATCGTGGATTATTTCCGGCCGAAGTTCCTGCTTGGACTGACGGCGACGCCGGAGCGAATGGACGGCAGGAATATTTACGAGATCTGCGATTACAATGTGCCGTATGAGCTGCCGCTTGCGGATGCAATCAATAAGGGGATGCTGGTGCCGTTTCATTATTACGGAATTTATGATGAGACGGATTATTCTACGCTGCATGTGGTCAAGGGGCGATACGATGCGGCGGAGTTGAATGAGACTTATATCGGAAATGTCCACAGGCATGAGCTGATCTACAAGTATTATTGCAAATATGGTTCCAGGCGAGCGCTTGGGTTCTGTTGTTCGCGCGAGCATGCCGAGGAGATGGCGAAGGATTTCTGTGCGCGCGGGATTCCCGCGGTTGCGGTATACAGCGACGCGCACGGAGAATTTTCGGAAGAAAGAGGTGTTGCGATCGCGAAGCCGAAAAGCGGCGAGATTCGGGTGATTTTTTCGGTGGATATGTTCAGCGAAGGCGTGGACGTGCCATCGGTTGATATGGTGATGTTTCTGCGTCCGACGGAATTGCCGACGGTGTTTTTGCAGCAGCTTGGCCGCGGCCTGCGCAAGAGTAAAGGCAAGGAATTTCTCAATGTTCTTGATTTTATCGGAAATTACAGGAAGGCGGGAAGCGTGCGTTTTCTTCTCACTGGAAGAAATTTGCCGGAGGGCGGCACGTATCAGCCGGCAGATCGCTCGGAGTATCCGGATGACTGTATGATTGATTTTGATATGCAGCTGATCGATCTTTTTGCGGAGATGGACAAGAAGCACCTTCGCATCCGGGATCAGATTTGTAATGAATTTTTGCGTGTGCAGGAGCTGCTGGCGAACTGGAAGGATCCGGATGCGAAGTTGACGTATCAGGATTTTCTTGCAATCTCTGATAAGGAGCATGTGAAGAAGATCATGCAGATGCCGGTGCATTATCTGCTGAAGTCGGGGAACGGGTTCTTCGTGGAGAAGGCTGGCGCGGCGCTCGCTTTGTGTGAGGATTTGCGCGGCGTGGTCGGCGAGCCGGCGTTTGCGGAGCAGATGCAGGATGCGATCGAGTATCGGGCAATGGATTATTATCGGAGAAGGTATCGGGAGAAGGATGGCGCTTAAAGAAATAAGGAGGAGAGAATAATGGCGTACAAGTATTTATCAATTAAGGATGATGTTTCGCAAATGAATATTGTGGATATCATCAATAATTTTTTCGGCAAAAATTATAGGATGTGGATGAGAGCTTGCTATCATATTGATAACGAATTTATGGCATGGTTCCCGAAGATAACAGAAGTGGGAGACACTCCAAGCGGTTCGTGGGGTGGGTCTAAAAATTATACGAATAGTTTGTCGGAAGATGGAAAAGTAATTATTGAAGTAAATCATACAGAGACAGAACCACCAACCGATGAGGAGTTGGAATACGATAAACTTCGGTTTACGTTTGGTCGGATTAATAAGAAGTTCCAATTCCTTGGAATTTATAAACGCGCGTTGGTATATGGAACAGAGCATTTAACTTATCGATATGAGCGGGTTGCGGTTGGAGCAAGAATCAATGGGACTTCCGTGGATCAGTTATTTGTTACGTTGCAGGCGATGGAATAGTATTACATACAAAGCGAAAAGGGGGATATTATATGGCAGAATTAAAATGCCCGCATTGCGGACAGGCTTTTACCGTGGATGATACCGAGGTTAGTTCGATTATTCAGCAGATCCGGGACAAGGAATTTCAAAAAGATTTAACGTCACGGGTTTCCGAACTGGAAGAGCATATGCGTGAAAAACACGAACTTGAACTTGAAGCGAAAGAGAACGAGATCAAATCCAAGGATCGTGAGGCATATGAAAAAGAGATTAAGAAATTGCAGGATCGCTTGAAGAAAGAGGAAACGAAAGTCGTTTCTTTACAGAATGATCTGAACAATAGTGAGGATAAAAAGAAGATTGCGGTCATGGAAGCTGTGAAAAAGGTGGAGGATGAGAAGCGCGATCTTGAGGGAAAGCTGACACAGGAGAAGGATACAAGGCAGCTTCTTTTGGCGCAAAAGGATGAACAGATTGCATATTACAAAGATCTGAAGACACGTATGTCGACCAAGATGGTCGGGGAAACTTTGGAGCAACATTGTGAGATTCAGTTTAACCAGCTTAGAGCGACCGCATTCAGAAATGCCTATTTTGAGAAAGATAATGACGCAAGAAGTGGTAGCAAGGGCGATTATATCTATCGGGAACGTGATGAAAACGGTATAGAAATTATTTCCATCATGTTTGAAATGAAAAATGAGATGGATGAAACAGCGACGAAACACAAAAATGAAGATTTTTTCAAGGAACTGGATAAGGATCGAAGAGAGAAAAAGTGTGAGTACGCAGTTTTGGTATCCCTTCTAGAAGCGGATAGTGAGTTATACAACGGCGGAATCGTAGATGTGTCTTATAAATACGATAAAATGTATGTTGTTCGTCCGCAGTGTTTTATTCCGATTATTACATTGCTGCGAAATGCAGCCATGAATGCATTGATCTATAAGCAGGAATTGGAAGTAGTAAGAAATCAGGATATTGATATCTCCAGGTTTGAAGATAACTTATTGCAGTTCAAAAATGATTTTGGTAGAAACTATAATCTGGCGCATTCACATTTTGATAAAGCTATTGATGAAATTGATAAGACGATTGATCATTTGCAGAAGGTGAAAAAGGAACTTATGGGATCTGATAATCAGCTTAGAATTGCAAACAATAAAGTAGATGAAGTCAGTGTCAAAAAGCTTACTAAAGACAATCCTACAATGCAGGCAAAGTTTAGAGAAGTGAATCAGGGATAGAAAGCGTAGGGAACAGGAAAAAATCATGTTTTTTATGATGGGAATTACAGACGGACGAAAAGATTTCGATTTCGTGCAGACGGTGATCTGTGACGTATGCGGGAAGTACGGAAGATATCAGGTGTTTATGACTTATACAGTATTGTCGCTTTTTCTGATTCCGTGCTTTAAATGGAACAGGCGTTATTATGTGCAGACGAGCTGTTGTGGTACGTTGTATGAATTGGATCCGGAGATTGGCAAGGCAATCGCGCGCGGTGAGCAGATTGAGATATTGCCACAACATCTGCGACTAGTGAACCAGGGAGGTTATAGCAGGGGCGTGAAACGTTGCAGCAATTGCGGATATGAGACGGCGGAAGATTTTGAATTTTGCCCGAAGTGTGGGATGCGGTTTTAATGGATATCCGCTATACTGGGTGTAAGGTATAGCGGATGTTTTATATGTGATTGAGTAAGGAGGAGAGACTATGCTTTTTATTTGTTACCCGAAATGTTCTACCTGCCAGAAGGCTGGAAAGTGGCTGGATGAGCACGGAGTTGCGTACACGCAGCGTCATATTGTGGAAGAGAATCCGACATATGAGGAATTGAAGAAGTGGCATGTGTTGAGCGGACTGCCGTTGAAGAAGTTCTTCAATACAAGCGGAATGTTGTACAAGGAAATGAAGTTGAAGGACAAGCTCCCGACGATGAGCGAGGATGAGCAGTTACAACTTCTGGCAACGAATGGAATGCTTGTGAAGCGGCCGCTTGCGGTGACGGATGATATGGTGCTTGTTGGGTTTAAGGAAGCGGAGTGGGCAAAGCTTACGGAGTGACCTGATTTTCAATGAGCCGGAAGTTGTAAAATTCTAATGACGGAAGAGGAATTACATGAAGCCGAGAACATCAAAATCAATGGAACTACATAATACGCTCCTCAATCGAGGCTATCCACAGGAATTCTGTGAGCAGATTTCGCTGAATCTGAACACGGACTGGACGGCGCAACGGATGATGGGTTATCTGTCGCACTATAAGAAGCTGCCGATGGCGGAGATTGTGGATGAGATGTTAGCGATTCTCAGCGACCGGAACCGGATCATGAAGAAGCATGAGCTGGAGGATACGAACGCGAAGTGGAACGAGTTTTTGAATCGCGGATTTGAAGAAAACTAATTCGCTTGACAGACCGTGGATGAATATCTACACTAACAATTAATAGTATAAGCTGAGGGGATAAAATCGAAGGATTGAAGGAGGCTATATTATGAATATCTACGACGAATTAGAAAATTTAAAAGCGGAGGCACGCTCTAACCCGGAACTTGCGCAGGCATTACTTGCAACGCGTGAGATGAAGAATTCGGTGTCGGCTTTTTGCAGGATTGCGCAGGAGCATGGATGTACGTTTTCGGCGTTTGACCTGGTTACTGCGGGAGAGGATTCTTACGCAGCGATGCGCCGCTCGACGAATGGTGGAGGCGAGAATTCGCCGCTTCTGCAGGGAGAAGATGATCTGTACGAAATGTTTTTAGTCGAATTGATGTAAAACAAAGTATTTGTATTGCATAATGGATATAATGTAGGTAACAGTTGGGGAAGTGACAAGTACATAAGGAGGGTTTTTACATGATTGAGAATTACAAGGCATTATTGAAACCGGAGGAAGAGGAGCTGCACGAGCGTTTGGAACAGGCGCACGCGCGGCTTTTTGCGCAACAGATGCAGATGAAGGAGAAAAATCTCCCGGTACTGATTTTGTTTGAGGGCTGGGGAGCTGCAGGCAAAGGCACACTTTTAGGTCGTGTGATCAGGGAGCTTGATCCCCGTTTTTTTACGGCAGTATCGATGCATGCGCCGACCGCGGAGGAGAAGCGTAAGCCGTTTCTGACGCGTTTTATGGAGCAGATTCCGGAGGCGGGCCGGTTCCTGTTTATGGATTCCGGCTGGATGTCGGAGATCTGTCACGATGTGCTGATGAATCATATGGATGCGAAGCTGTATAAGGAGCGAATCGGAAGTGTGCGGCGTTTCGAGAGAGGCCTGACGGATAACGGTTATCTGGTGCTAAAATTCTTCTTCCATATCAGCAAGAAGGAGCAACGGAAACGCCTGGACAACCTTCTGGATTCGAAGAATACGGCCTGGCAGGTGGATGATTTTGACCTCTGGGAGAACAAGCATTATGACAAGTGCTACGAGGTTTATGACACATTTCTCGAGGACACGACAACTTCAAGTTCGCCTTGGTATGTGATCGATGCGAAAGCGAAGAAATGGGCGGAGCTGCAGATTATGGAGACGATCGTGGCGGGAATTGATATGGCACTCAAGAATCATGCGCTGACGGTGCCGTTGATCCAGAATACATTCCCGCTCAAGAAAATGCCGAAACTGTCTGAGGTGGATTTAAGCGTTTCGGTTGAGCCGGAGGAGTACAAGAAGGAGTTGAAGGAGCTGCAGGCGCGGCTTCACGATCTGCACAATCAGGCATATCGGCGTCACATCCCGATCATCGTTGCTTACGAGGGATGGGATGCTGCCGGTAAAGGCGGCAATATTAAGCGGCTGACGGCGGCACTTGATCCGCGCGGATATGAGGTGATTCCGATCGCGAGTCCGAAGCCTTATGAGAAAAGCCGTCATCATCTGTGGCGTTTCTGGGTGCGTCTGCCGAAGACCGGGCATTTTGCAATCTTTGATCGCACGTGGTACGGCCGCGTGATGGTGGAGCGGCTGGAAGGTTTCTGCAGTGAGAACGACTGGCAGCGTGCATACAATGAGATCAATGAGTTTGAGAAGGAATTGACGGATTGGGGTGCGATCGTGATCAAGTTCTGGGTGCATATTGATAAGGATACGCAGCTGGCGCGTTTTACGGAGCGGCAGAACACGCCGGAGAAGCAGTGGAAGATTACGGACGAGGATTGGCGCAACCGCGAGAAGTGGGATGCGTATGAGGTGGCTGTGGACGAGATGATCGCGAAGACGAGCACGACGTACGCGCCTTGGCACATTCTGGAGTCCAATGATAAGCATTATGCGAGATTGAAAGCTTTGCGCATCGTGGTTGAGAATCTGGAAGAAGCATTGGAGAAGAAGTAGCATGCACATTCTGTATGAAGTGTTTCTTGTGGAGTTGATGCAGGGAGTAGTTTATGAATAAAAGAAAAGAAATTATGATTGCACTCGCGCTCATCCTTGCGGCGGGAGCCGCGGTGGTGGGAAGCCGCATGATAAAAAATAACAAACATAGTGAAGTGAACACAGAGACGGAGAATGCATCGGAGAAGGTGGTGCAGGAGAGCGAGCTTGTTGCTGACAGAGATTCAGAAGAAGTGCCGCAGGAGACACAAGAGAAGGTAACAGATACAGTCGGTACAGAATCTGACAGAAAATCCGATACAGAAACTCCGGAAGCTTCTTATGCTGATGATTTCTATATTTCCGAGATTCCGGACGACATCTTTGCTAAGATGCAGGGGAAATCTTACAAGGAAGACTGCACGGTTCCGCGCGAGGATCTGCGCTACGTGCATGTGCGGCATATGGGATTTGACGGGGAAGCGAAGGACGGCGAGCTCGTTGTAAACAAGGCAATTGCCGATGATGTGCTTGCGATTTTCGAGGAATTGTATAAGGCGGATTATCCGATCGAGAAAGTCCGCCTTGTGGATGAATACGATGCGGATGACGAAGCTTCGATGAGTGACAACAATTCTTCGGCGTTCAATTTCCGGTTCATTTCACACACGACGCGCATCTCCAGGCATGGGCTTGGGATGGCGGTGGATATCAACACGCGTTACAATCCTTATGTGAAGACGGTGGACGGAAAGCTTTCCATCGAGCCGGCGAACGGCGCGGACTATGTGGATCGCAGCAAGGATTTCCCGCACAAGATCGATCATGAGGATCTATGTTACAAACTGTTCAAGGAGCATGGGTTCACCTGGGGTGGCGATTGGACACACTCTAAGGATTACCAGCATTTTGAGCGCGATTACTAATCGATGACGTGGTGGTTCAGCCAGCGGCGCGAGTGGAAGCGCAGCGTGAAGATGACCGCGCGCACGCTCCAGTCGGCGAACATGCCGATCCATACGGCAATCGGTCCGAAGCCCCATACGCGGCATAAGTAAATACATAAGCTTACTCTACAAAGCCACATCGTGCAGCAGGAGGTGATCATGGAAAACTTGACATCGCCTGCTGCTCGCATTCCGTAAGCAGGAACAAAGGAAAGCACCCACGAGATCGGTTTTACAATCGTGATGAATACGACCATGGAGAAGCAGAGATCGGCGCTGGCTTTTTCCATTCCACCGAGCATGGTGATTGGCTTGGTCAAAGAGAACACGAGCAGGCAGCTTGCGATAATGACAATCTCTGCCAGCCAGGAGAGCTTCTTAATATAATAGATGGCTTCGTCCTTGCGACCGGCACCGAGGCATTGGCCGACGACGGTCATGAGTCCGATGCCAATACCGATCGCTGTGATACCGTTTAAGTTCTCGAGAATGTTGGTCATCGCCTGTGCCGCGATCGCAACGGTTCCGAGGGTGGAGACGGTCGATTGGATCGCGAGCTTACCGAATTGGAACATGCTGTTCTCGATGCCGGACGGGATACCAATCAGCAGAATTTTCTTGATGGTTGACCAGTCCGGGCGGATCGCAAGGTAGTTGCGGACGCGGATCGGAGCGATACTTGCAGGGGTGTCCAATTGGACACTTTGAACAGATGATGTTTTCTGTGAATGGAAAATATAGGTTTTCAATGGATGTATCTGATCTTCCATGCGTAGTATCCAGATGACAGCAACTGCGCAGAAAATGCGTGAGATCAGTGTCGAGATTGCAGCACCTTCGACACCCATGTTGCAACCGAAGATGAGGATCGCGTTGCCGCCAATGTTCATGAAGTTTGAGACAACGGAGATGATCATCGGAGTGCGGCTGTTGTTCTGTGCACGCATGATCGAAGCACCGGCATCGTAGAGACCGATGAACGGGAACGAAAGCAGCGTGAACAGGAAGTAGACCTGTGAGTTGCGCATAACGTCTGCTTCTACGGCACCAAAGATGGCGCGCAGTAACGGATAACGGAACACCAGACATACGACAGACAATGCGGTCGACAAGAGTGCCATAACATAAAGTACCTGGCGCGCCGCGTTATTGGCGCCTTTTTCATTGTGACTGCCCAGATACTGGGAGCAGAGGATCGCGCCTCCGGCGGCAAGCGCGGACAGTGCCTGAATGACTAATATGTTGATCGAGTCGACGAGCGAGACCGCGGAGATTGCGGCGGAGCCGACGTTGCTGACCATCATGGTGTCGACGGTTCCCATCAGGGATGAGAGGAGCTGCTCGATGATGATTGGGATCAGCAGCTTGCGCAGATCGACGTTGCTGTATATGTGAGCGATGGACTCGGCTTTTTTCGTTGATTTTGTGATTGATTTATTTCTCATGATTATACCTTCGGATTAAATATGTAAAATTCGCAACTCATAGGTTAGAACAAAGAATTCAATGTGTCAACCATGATTTAAAGCATTTCCCTGACAATCGTGAGGTTGACCAATTACAATAATAGCATTCATATGAAAACTGTCACCGGGTAGTGGGATGCAGGTGAAGAAATTTTTGCGCTGGGGCGCAGGTAATTTTATGTGTAAGATGTAAATATAGTGAAAAATCTGCATTAGATAAGCAAAAAATCACTGTTTTTTCAAAAAACAGTGATTTTTTGCACTATAAAAGGTATAATATCACTATGAATGAAAAGGAGTGGGATAAATGGAACCATATAAAGCGAAAAAAATGCCGTTAGAGTATAAAATAGACAAAGAATTGCTAAAATTAATTGCGGAAGCAAATGTAAAATATGGCGAATATAAATCAATGTTAAATTCATTGGAATTTGATGCTGGTTTTTTTTTAGATTCTATTATTTTAAATGAAAGTTACAAATCAACACAGATTGAGGGAACGCAAATTTCACAGGATGAAATATATTATTTAAAATATATGGAAAAAAGTGATGATAGTCAGGAAATTCAAAATCTGAAAAGGACAATTGAATATGCACAAACTCGTTTTCAATCAGGAGAAAAAATAAATTATGAACTTGTGAATGAAATGCACAGGATTATATTGGATAGCGTTAGAGGATCACAGAAGACTCCGGGCAAAATCAGAATCACGCAGAATTGGATCGGCCCTAGAGGGTGTACAATGGAGAGCGCAACATTTATACCTCCAATTCCGGAAGAGGTGTATGGATTACTTATGAATTTGTATGATTATATGAATGATGAATTTGTAGATCCTTTGTTGGTAAATGTTGCTTTATCTCATATGCAGTTTGAAACAATACATGCTTACAAAGACGGAAATGGACGATTAGGGAGAGCTTTGATTCCTGTACAAATGTCAATGTTAGATGAAGGCACACCTATTTTGTATATGTCAGAGATCCTTGAATTGTATAAACCATCTTATCAAAGAAATTTAATGGAATGTAGAAGGGGCAATGTGACAGGATATATTAAATTCTTTCTGCAATGCGTTATTGATCAGTGTAATTCGTATATTTATAAACTTGAAAGAATCAAAGAGATATACAAGAACGATATGGAAACAATTAAAGTGTTCAAAGGAAATTCTATATACAGAATAATGCCTGTTATCATGAAACAAATTGTTTTTACCAAAAAAGAAGTGCAGGAAATGTCCGGAGTATCCGTAAATGTTGTGTCAAAAATAATAAATCAGTTGGTAGATTTGAAAGTAATTGTACCAGATACAACAATTGTGAAAAAGGGATATCGATATCAGAAAATATATGAAGTATTTGTTGGTACGAATAATTATTGAGAGTAGTTTGAAAATATAAAGAAAAAAGCCCTGTGGAAATTAAGATTCGATGCAACAAAAGAATACCTCTGTGACACTTACAAAATAGAAAGATGATTTGATCGTTGAAAATAGGAGGGGAATGCGATGAAAAAACATTTTATGAATACTCGTATAGCAGATTTGTTGATCATAGGGGCGATGCTAATTACAGCAACCGGATGCGGCGGCATAGCAACGCTTCCGCTGGACAGTACGCAGCCGGTCGTTGATCAGACAGAGGCGACGATTGACGGAACAGAAGATGTGGATGAAGGACTCGATCAAACGGATTCACAAAAGCTGCAAGGCACGACCGTGACGCAGGAGGGCCCATACGGTTCCATTACATTGACGATTCCAAAAAGATGGGAGTATCGCCTGTGCCCGGTCGGGGATGATGCGCTGCTCAGCAGTTCCTATGGCATCCAGTTCTATCCGAAGGGACAGAAGGGTTACGTGGAAGTCGGCTATCAGGATACCTTTGGCGTATGCGGAACCGGACTGAAAGAAGAGAAGTGGAAGATTGCCGGAGTTGAAGCGAATGTCGGTTACTATGACGGAAGTGAGATATGGTCGTTTGTTGCGTTTCATGGCGACGATGAGAAAATCGTAGCATTAGCAAGCGAAGTGGATGCGTGGTGGAATGTACAAGTGGATGATGATCGTACAGATTCAGCGGTTCGAGGTGCTGCAACAGAAAATTCTGCTTTGACGGTGGATGATGCTACAGTGGAAGAACCTGAAATCGAAGGCGGCGAGTCATGCTCGCTTTCTATGACTTATGGCGGCTTAGTCATGCAGATCCTCGAAACTCTGCAGTATGATCCTGCCGAGCAGTCGGGTGCGATCGGGGTATATGATGATGACGCAGCCAATGATAAAATCGGAGTACAGGCGCTTGTTACGAAAGTTTCTGATACCGCTGCAACGGTGGAATTCACACGATATGATCCGCAACTTGAGGGAGAATACATGACCGGAGAGTATTTTTCCATTGAGAAGAAGACCGGTGACCAGTGGGAGAAACTGGATGCCAAAGACGATGTTGGATTCGAAGATATCGGAATCCTGATTCCTTCGGACGAGCCGGTATCTCACGAATATGACTGGTCCAATTTATATGGAGAACTTACAGCGGGGGATTACCGGATAAACGTCAAAGTCTGGGCGCAGGGCAAGGAATGTACAATTTCTCCGCATTTTATGATTCGATAAACCTGTTTTTTATACCCCACATTTTTGAAAATGTGGGGTGTAGCATTCTATACAAAGATATTTCGAAAAAATTAAGTGATAGTTTCGCAATAATCAACAAAACTGATATAGTTTTTCAATAGAATATTTCCACAATTTCCCAAAAAAGAAATTAATGATAAAGATTATCATTTGAACACTTGCTCATATGTTGTGGTTTGTTATAATGCAATTGGGATTAGTTAAGACTAACTCGTGATTGCATTTTTTAATTCTTTGAAGGAGCAAGTAAAGAAGGGAGTATTTATGGGAAACAATACGGATCAATTTTTGGAAATTGTAGATTTAAAGAAAGGTTTCGGCAGCGGCGAAACCAGGCAGGAAGTGTTGCGCGGAATGAATTTTTCCGTGGCAAAAGGCGAATTCTGTGTGCTTTTGGGACCGTCCGGTTCGGGCAAATCGACACTGCTTAACATTATCGGAGGAATTGATCACGCGGACTCCGGTTATATCTCGATCGCGGGCGACAAGCTTGAGGATATGAGTGAGAAGAAGTTGACGCAGTACCGCAGAAAACATCTCGGTTATGTGTTCCAGATGTACAATCTGATTCCGAACCTGAATGTGAAGGAGAATATCGAGGTGGGCGCGTACCTGTCAGATAATGCGTTGGATATTGATGAACTTCTGCATACGCTCGGTTTGTATGAGCATCGCCACAAGCTGCCGAATCAGTTGTCCGGTGGACAGCAGCAGCGTGTGTCGATCGGACGTGCGATCGTAAAGAATCCGGATATTCTGCTTTGCGATGAGCCGACCGGAGCGCTCGATTATAACACTTCGAAGGAAATCTTAAAGCTGATTGAGGATGTCAACAAGAAGTATGGCAACACGATCATTATGGTAACGCACAACGAAGCCATCCGGAATATGGCGGATCACATTATCAAGCTTCGTGATGGTGCGGTACGTCACAACGACATCAATGAGCACAAGATCTCGGCAGCGGATATCGAGTGGTAAGGGGGCATTATGAAGAAGAGAACCGTTAACCCTCTGATCAAGCGTATTCCCAAAGAACTGATCGGGGATTGGAAAAAGTATCTGATTGTGTTTGCGTTTCTTGTGCTGACGATCGGATTCGTATCGGGAATGTATGTTGCGAATGAAAGTATGATGAAGGCTGCGGACGAAAGTGTCACGAAGTATGAGCGTGAGGACGGTCATTTCGAGTGGAGCGAGAAAGCAGACTCGGATCTGATCAAGGATGTGGAGAGTGGCGAGCAGGTGGATATGTCTGCAATTACTGGCAAGGAGGAAGAAGATGCGAGCGACGTTCCGGTTATAATCTACGAGAATTTCTTCCGAAATGAGAAGGAAGACAACAACAATGACGGCAAGAATGATGGAACCGTGCGCGTTTTTGCCAAAACCGATAATATAAACTTAGCGTGTGTGCTGGACGGACGGCTGCCGGAGAATGAGAATGAGATCGCGGTGGATCGTATGCATGCGGACAATGTCAACATGAAAGTCGGTGACACGATCCGCGTGGGCGGTGAGAAATTTGAAGTGGTTGGATTGATTGCGTACGTCAATTATTCGACGCTTCATGAGAAGACAACGGATCTGATATTTGATGCGATCAAGTTTGATGTGGCGATGGTCACAGATGAGGACTTTGACCGGTTAGGAGAATCCATCCATTATGCATATGCCTGGAAATATAAGGATGCGCCTGCGGATGAGAAGGAAGAGAAGGCTTTGTCCGATGACTTCCGCAAGGTGCTTGCTGCACAGACAATGCTGCATGGCAACGAGCTCAAGGATTATGTGCCGAGTTATGGCAATCCGGCGATCAACTTCGCAACCGATGATATGGGATCGGATATGTCGATGGGAGGTGTGATCCTTGACATCCTCATTATCATTATCGCTTTTATCTTTGGTGTGACGATCAGCAATACGATTTCAAAAGAATCTTCGACGATCGGTACGCTCCGCGCATCGGGTTACACGCGTGGCGAGCTGGTGCGTCACTACCTGTCGATGCCGGTAATCGTGACATTTCTGGCGGCAATCGTCGGAAATATTCTGGGTTATACCGTGTTCAAAAACGTGGTGGTAGGCATGTATTACAACAGTTACAGCCTGCCGACTTATGAGACGGTCTGGAACCCGGATGCGTTTGTGAAGACGACGGTGGTTCCGATCATCCTGATGTTTGTGGTCAATCTGATCGTTATCGTGCGCATGCTGCGACATACTCCGCTGCAGTTTCTGCGCCATGACTTAAAGAAATCCAAGCGGAAAAAGGCGATCCGTCTTCCTCATTGGAAGTTTATGAGCCGCTTCCGCGTGCGTATCATGTTCCAGAATATATCGAATTATCTGATCCTGTTTGTCGGCATCTGCTTTATCATGGTGATGCTGGCGATGGCAGTCGGTATGCCGGATACACTTACTTATTATCAGAAGCATGCGTCGAACCTTATGTTTACGAAGCATCAGTATGTGCTGAAAACCTATCAGAACGCGGATGGTTCGATCGTAACGACGGATAATAAGGATGCAGAAAACTTTGCGATGAAGTCGCTCGTGAAGCGGTCAGACGCTTTGGACGAGGAGATTTCGACATACGGCGTTGTGGATGACAGTCAGTATATCAAGATTTCGGATCTGGAATCGCTTGAGAAGAATGAAGTGTATATTTCCAATTCATACGCGGATAAGTATGGAATTGTGATTGGCGATACCATCAAATTGGAAGAGAAATATACGGACGACACTTACAACTTTAAGGTTTGTGGAATTTATGATAAGTGCCAGTCAATCGCGGTATTTATGCCGATCGATCAGTATCGCGAAGTGTTTGATCTGGATGATGACGCATTTTCCGGCTTTTTCTCCGATGCGAAGATTACGGATATTGACAGCGATATGATCGCTTCGACGATCACCAAGCGCGACATCACGAAGATGTGCGATCAGCTGGATCACTCGATGGGTTCCTACATGCAGTATTTCCAGGTGTTGTGCATCCTGTTGTCCATGGCGATGATCTATCTTCTGACGAAACTGATCATCGAGAAAAATGAGAATGCGATCTCCATGACGAAGATTCTTGGCTACGAGAACCGCGAGATTGCAAGTCTCTATCTGCTTTCGACCACAATCGTTATGCTTGTCATCGATGTACTCACGGTGGCGGTCGGCGTGTGGGTTATGAACTTCGCATGGAAGGAGATTCTTATGACATACAGCGGCTGGTTTAGCTTCCATATGGAGACGATCAGTTACGTGAAGATGTTTGCGTTCGTGCTGATCGGATACGTGATTGTTATGATTCTTGACTTCCAGCGAATCAAGAAGATTCCGATGGATCAGGCGCTCAAGAATGTAGAATAGATAATAGAATTGAATCGTTAAGAATCAATAAGGCGCATGGTCGGATTCCTGTGTATGGAGATGGCTGTGCGCCTTATTTGTATGATATTGACTTTCTTAATTCAGGATGCTAGTCTAATTCATAGGGTAACGATTTTGCCTCGTGCGTTTTCGTGAATGTGTGGTGGGAGTCTGAATCGTTACGGAAGCAATAAATGAAAGAAGGTAGCATGATGAATTACGCAGAATGTATCGAGGCGGCGCGAGGCCGTATCGGAAATTACTGCAAAGCCTGTAATGAGTGCAACGGGCGCGCGTGCGGGAGCCAGATGCCGGGACCGGGATCCAAAGGTGTCGGGGATACCGCGAAACGCAATTATGATAAATGGAAGGAAATCCGTGTACAGATGGACACGATCGCTGAGAACCGACCGGTTGACACAAGTCTGCATCTGTTCGGCCAAAGCTTCAAGTATCCGTTTTTCGCGGGACCGGTTGGAGCGGTGCAGTTGCATTATGGCGATTGTTTAAACGACATTTCCTATAATGATATACTGGTTTCTTCGTGTGCGGAATTTGGTATCGCTGCATTCACCGGCGATGGAACGGATGGCAACGTAATGGTTGCCGCGACAGAGGCAATCAGGAAGGCTGGCGGACTCGGCATTCCGACTGTGAAGCCTTGGAACATCGAGACGATCCGTGAGAAGATGAAGATGGTGCATGAGTCTGGCGCTTTCGCGGTAGCGATGGATGTGGATGCAGCGGGACTTCCGTT
>ERZ840371.1551-NODE-1551-length-23006-cov-10.601804_pt1 | contig 23006 bp, 17 predicted proteins | sample MGYA00519937_ERZ840371 | MGnify/ENA primary metagenome ERZ840371 (study PRJEB31850, sample SAMEA3708873) | human gut metagenome | biome: human gut; feature: human-associated habitat; material: faeces | place: China | collected 2014 ... | reverse complement strand
CATGAGGAAATTATACCACAAGGCAGAGAGAAAAGCCAGTATTTTCAATGGTTTTGGACATTCTTCCTTGCTCAGACTGTGCTCAATCCTGTCACCGGACGGTGGGCTTTCGGCTGTTCGATTTGCAGTCCCTCCATGAGCCAGCGGTACTGCTGCGGCGTTAAAGTCTTCACCTCAGATTCTGAGCGCGGCCATTGGTACGCGCCCTGTTCCAGTCGCTTGTACAGCAGGATAAAGCCATCTTTTTCCCAGTACAAGCCCTTGATACGGTCTCGCCGCCGTCCGCAGAACAGGAACAGCGTGTTGGTAAACGGATCCAGTTCAAACTGCTGCTGGACGAGGCGCGCCAGGCCGTCTATGCCTTTACGCAGATCTGTGTAGCCACAGGCGATGTAGACTTGATCTGCGCCGGTGAAATCGTTCAGCATAGGCGCAGGAGCTCCACCAGCAGTCTCAGCTGTTCCGCGTTACAACCGGGGTAAATGTCCAGACCGGCATTGCCGATACGCAGTGGTGTGGAACACTTCGCAATATTGCATGATACCCGCTTTAGTGTCGGTAGCTTCGCGAACGTGATGGCTGAGCCATGAATAGTAACCGTCAAACCCAACCACTCATAGACACGCATGAGACAATAGTAACGGAACGTTGTACAGCGTTCCGTTACTGTCATATTGGAGATGTCAGGATGGCAATCATAGTGTCCGAAATGCCGCGCAAGGCTGCAGGGGTGAGCGGCATGAATGCAGGACTACCGCGGAAGCAGCCTGTCTGTGCGGATGTAAAACAAACAAGAAGAAATCAATGTAGCGACCTATTAGTGCTGGGGGCGAGAGCCATTGGCTGCTGCTAAACTATCGCCGTGCTCCGGTGGGCCGTGTTAATTCCATTGAGAGGCCTTGATGATAACAGATACGTATTGTGACCTCGCTTCTAGATACCGGCCTTATTCCTTTTTAGATTGCAAAAGAAGTAAGTTTGCTGATGTATCATAAAATTACTGAAAGTATTACCGTAAATTTACCTGTACAGAGGGATTGAATTATCTCTAAATCCTGTGGTATTCTTATGCTGTGAAGAAAGAAATGCTTTTTGAGTCGCTCAAGGAGCATTTCTTTCTTGTTATTATGGCTCCTGAAGAATATGTAGAAGAGGTGATATAAATATATGAAAGAGAGTGTTTGCCGGATATCCAGATGTAGTAAATGTTGATCAACTTAGAGAGATGTTAGGTGGCATAGGCTACAAGGTGGCATATGGTCTGCTGCACGATGGCAGCATTCGCTTTTCATGATAGGGAACGCATTAGTCCAATATGCTGTGGTACTGGTGAAGAGTTCGAGAGCAGCGTAAGGGCGTCTGGAAAGCACGGAGATTCCGAGCCTACATCTGGAAACAATGGGAAGTTCCGAAAGTGGGAATACGGAATCTTATGAAGCTGGACATACCGAAATATTCTTTCTACAGATGGTGGTATGTGAAAGCCTGTTGGGACGTGGCCGGAGATTCAGTGCTAACATAGTTAATAAAGAACGATCGGCTCGTACGGGCAGGATACTACAGTATCCGCACCCGATACGAGCCGTTGCACTTAAGCGATTGAACTGCCGTGTACAGAACTGTGCGCGCGGTAGCCTGAGAGGACGGGGCTTGCACCCTGCCTATTTGATTGTTCATATTAAGATATTGCCCAGTGAGGGCACGATATTTTGAGGGGGGGATTACGTGTTCAAAGAATACTCCGATATCCTAACGGTTTCTCAAGTTGCAAAGGCTCTGGGACTTGGGCGAAATACCGTGTATCAACTTGTCCATACGCATCAGATAGGCTATAAGCGCATTGGTACAAAAATCATTATACCAAAGGCGTGCTTAATTGACTTTGTGCTGTCAGCACGCTATACTGTAGCCAATCCATAATAGCAGACAATCTTCGCTGTCGAAAGGAGTTATTATGACAGGGAGTCTGCAAGTAAAAAATGGCAAATACTATATGGTGCTCAACAGTACCGAAAACGGAAAGAGAAAACAAAAATGGATATCTACCGGCCTGCCTGAAAAAGGAAATAAACGCAAGGCGGAACAGATGCTGCGGGAGAAGCTGACGGAAGAAGAAAAGCGAAATCCGGTAGTGTGTTCAGATATGACTGTGGCGGATTGTGTTCGGCGATGGCTTATACGTATGAGGCGGCGAGTAGATGAGGTGACATACAGAAGTTATCAGCACACGGCTGAAACACATATCCTTCCATACTTTGACGAGAACAGGCTAAAACTGTGCGATTGTACGGTAGAGGTGCTTCAGACTTATTTTGATGAGAAATATCGGAACGGCCGTAAAGATGGCAAGGGCGGACTGTCCTCTAAAACCATGCGCCACCATAAAGGTATTTTGGGCCAGGCATTAGCGGAATGCGTGAAAGATGGGCTGATTCCATCGAACCCTTGTCAATATGTTGAAATGCCGCGCAGAGAACGCCATGAAGCGCATTTCTATAGTGCGGAGCAGCTGCAGCAGCTTATTACAGCCCTGAACGGTGATCCGATACAGCCGCTTGTAAAGATCGCAGCGCTTTATGGACTGCGGCGCAGCGAACTTCTCGGCTTGAAGTGGGACAGTATTGATTTTGAAAATGGTATGGTGCTGATTCGCCACACGGTTTGTAAGATGATTGTCACCGTGGAAAAGGATAAGACGAAAACCCAAAGCAGCCGCCGAAGCTTTCCTATGACAGAAGAAGCACGGGAGATTTTTCTGAAAGCAAAAGCTGAGGAAGAAGAAAACCAGCGTTTGTTCGGCAAGGCCTACCAGAAGAATGACTATGTTTTCAAATGGCCCGATGGGCGCACATTTGCTCCGGACTATGTGACGCATCATTTTTCAAAAATGCTTGAACGGTATGGAATGCCACACATTCGATTCCATGAACTCCGTCATAGTTGCGCCAGTCTGTTGCTGAATAACGGTTGCGGCCTGAAAGACGTACAGGAATGGATGGGACACAGCGACATTCAAACGACTGCCAATATCTACGGGCATTTGGATACATCCAGAAAGCAAAGCCTTGCAGATAAGCTGACAGAATGCCTGAATGAAAGATGTTAGAAAAACGTTAGAAAAAAGGTGTATGAAGCTTATCCTGAGATAAAATAAAAACCGCGAACCCATTGAAATCAATAGGTTCGCGGTGGTACGCCGTGAGGGATTCGAACCCCCGGCCTTCTGGTCCGTAGCCAGACGCTCTATCCAGCTGAGCTAACGGCGCGTACTGCTTTGCTCCAAACAGCTTGTTTATAATAGCATACCCAAAACGAAAATGCAAGAGTTTTTTTAAAAAAATTTTCACTTTTTTTGTGGGCCTTGTAAATCAACAGAAAACTTGCTATAATATCTGAAAAATACAGCGGAAAACGCGGAAATGCGGTGTTGATATGGAGCGAAGCGCAATCAGGAGTGTGGCGTTCGGAGGATTTGACAAGGAAGATGTTGCCCGCTATATCGAGCAGCTCTCACAGGAGACGGAAAAACTCCGGGAAGAACGGGACGCTTTACAGGAAAAAGCAGACTGCTTGGAGAAGGAAGCAGACGAACTGAGGACTCAGGTTCAGGAACTCACCAAGGCCAGAGAAGAACTTTCAGCAGAGATGGCGCGTCTTGCGCCGCTGGAGAAAGAGAATGCCCAGTTAAAGGAACAGGTGGAGGCGCTGCGTCCGGACGCGGAGGCCCATGTCATGCTGCGCGGTCAGGTGGGGGCTATCGAGTGCGAGGCCCGGCAGCGGGCAGCAGAGCTGGAGGAGCACACGGCGGGACAGATGCACAAGGCGCTGGACCTCTTCCGGCAGCAGTACCAGATTTTGATGAGCACATTTGAAACGGCTTCCAGCCACATGACGGCGGAACTGCGGAAAATGGAAGTCACGCTGGCACAGCTTCCCAGGACCATGGATCAGACCGGCGTGGAACTGGATCGGCTGGCATCGGCTCTGGAAAAGGGTACTGATGCAAAAAGTGACAAAAAGTAACAAAATGTTGTTAAAAAAATCACAGGGGTGAACTTCCACTCCTGTGATTTTTTTAACACGATGCAGACAAAATTGATTGATATATAACAAACAAACGTAGGGAGGACAAAAGGACGTCTGGCGAAATTGACAAAAAGACAGGTAAAAAGAAAAAGACAGAAGCACTTTCTCCTGTCCGGTTCATTGTAGCATAAAAAGTTAGAAAAAGTAATATCCAAAGTACCAAGAAATATGGTGGTTGAGCCGGGCGGTTCTTGTACAAAAAGGGGAAAGTGCCAGAATTTAATTTTGTTTTCTTGTTTTCTTGGAAATAATCTCCTATACTGGTAAACGTAACAATGAATGAGGAAAAAAACAGCATCGGTTTGAGGGAAAAGCCGAAAATTTAGAAAATCTATTCTTCTGGAAGGTTTCCGGCAGATAGTATTTTCGGGTATTTGCTGTAGCACTTTGCAGGAAGGAGGGTGAACGAGAGATGTCCATAGAGGCGATCAGACAAGTCACGGAAACGGAACAGGCCAACAAGCAGAGCAGAGCCGCCGCAGAGGCGGAGGCGCGCCAGTTGGTCCTGGACGCCGAGCGGAACGGCACGGAGCTTTTAAAGCAGGTGCGGTCCGATGCGGCGGAACAGGGCAAGGACCTGCTGCGGCAGGCGGAGGAACGGGCGGCGCTGCGGGCCCAGGAGATCGCGCGGGAGGCGGAGGCGGAGAGCCGGCGCCAGCGCGAGCAGGCGGAACAGCATTTGGATGAGACCGCCGAGTTTATTGTAGAAAGGGTAGTGAAACACTGAGATGGCCATTGTCAAAATGAAAAAGCTCCATGTTATTGCAATGGCAGATCGCAGGGAAGAACTTCTGAAAGGACTGCTGCACCTGGGCTGTGTGGAGATCAGCGAACCCGGGGAGGTCCTTGCGGACCCCCAATGGGCGTCGCTGTTTCAGCGGAGCGGCTCGTCTCTCGCCGAGCGTAAGGGACAGCTCACCGACGTCAACACAGCGCTGGACGCCATCAAACAGTACGCCAAACTGAAGGACGGCATGTTCATCAAACGCCATCCCATCACGGAAGCGGAATTCCTGGATGCCGGCGCTGCGGAAAAGGCTCAGGCAGCCTGTGACGCGGTGCGGGAGCAGTTGGGGATCCTGACCAAGGCCCAGAGCGAGGCTGGACGGCTGGAGAGCCGCGCTGCCGCCCTGAAGCCGTGGGAATCGCTGGACCTTCCGTTGGAGCGATCCGGCACCGCTCACACCATTTTCCGCTTGGGGGTCTGCCCCGGTCAGACGGATGTGGGCGCCATCCGCGTTCAGATGGAAGCGGAGGGCTTGGCGGCGGAGCTGTATGAGATCAGCGCCGACAAATTACAGAAGTATCTGCTTGTGATCGTCCACCGCGGCGATGAGGAGAAAACACAGGAGCTGCTGCGGCCCTTCGGCTTCAGCGCGGTGACTTTCCAGGGAATGACCGGAACGGCGGCGGAGAATATCCGTTCTCTGGAACGGGAGCTGGAGGCAAACAAAAAGACTCAGGATGACGCCGCTGCCGCCATCGCGGCCAGTGCGGAAAACCGGGACGCCCTTCGGATCTACGCCGACCGGCTCCGGGCCGAGGCAGCCAAGGAACAGTGCGCCGAGAGCGTCCTGACGGATGAAACGGTGCTGTATTTCCAGGGCTGGGTCCCGGCGGAGCAGGAAAAGGCGGTAGGCGCGTTCCTGACGGAAAAGGGCTGCGCCTGGGAAGCGCTGGACCCCACGGAGGAGGAGATCCCCGACGTGCCGGTGCAGCTGAAAAACAACTGGCTCACGAAACCTTTGAACATGGTGACGGAGATGTACTCCCTCCCCAGATACGACAATGTGGACCCCAACCCCCTGATGGCACCGTTTTTCATCCTGTTCTACGGTATCATGATGGCGGATATGGGCTACGGCCTGCTGATGTTCCTGGCGGGATTCCTCATCAGCAAAAAGTACGCGCCCAAGGGCACGGCGGGGAACCTGTTCGGACTGATGACCCTCTGCGGCGTCAGTACCTTTATCATGGGCGCTCTCACCGGCGGCTTCTTCGGAGACTTCCTGACCCAGGTGGTCAAGCTCACCACCGGCGGCGATTTCACTCTACCGGCTCTGTTCACGCCCTTGGATGATACCCTGATGATCCTCATCGGAGCCATGGCACTTGGTATGGTGCAGATCATCACCGGTATGGCCATCAGCTTCGTGCGGAAGCTGAAAAACGGTCAGGTGATGGACGCCGTATGGGAAGAGCTGACCTGGTGGGTCGTGTTTGCCGGGATCGGCCTTATGGCCGCCGGCATGACCAGCGTGGTCCTCTATGTTGGCCTTGCCATGGTGGTCCTTGGACCGGTGCTGACCAACAAGGGCTTCGGCAAAATTACCGGGATCTTCGGTTCTCTGTACAATCACATCACCGGGTATTTCGGAGACATCCTCTCTTACTCCCGTCTGATGGCCCTGATGCTGGCGGGCAGCGTCATCGCGCAGGTGTTCAACACCCTGGGCGCCATTCCCGGCAACATCATCGTGTTCCTCATCATCTCGCTGGCAGGCAATGCCCTGAACTTCGCCCTGAACCTGCTGGGCTGCTACGTCCACGACCTGCGTCTCCAGTGCCTGGAGTACTTCGGCAAGTTCTACGAGGACGGCGGCAAGCCCTTCAAGCCCCTGATGGCGGACACCAAATACGTTGACATTACAAAATAAATCATTATTTAGGAGGAACCCTATTATGACTGAATTGGCTCAAATGTTTGAATTGCAGCAGAGCGGTACTTTCTTTGGCAGCTGGGGCGGTCTGGCTCTGGCCCTGCTGGGCGCTGGCCTGGCGGCTGTTCTCTCCGGCATCGGCTCCGCAAAGGGCACCGGCATGGCCGGTGAGGCCGGCGCTGGCCTGCTGTGCCAGGACCCCGGCAAATTCGGTAAGGTCATGATTCTGCAGGTCATCCCCGGCACCCAGGGCCTGTACGGCCTGGTGGTGTGGTTCTTCGCCATTTTCCGCATGGGCCTGCTGTCTGGCTCCCTGCCCGAACTGACCATTGCCCAGGGCTTCCAGTATCTGGCGGCCTGCCTGCCCATGGCTTTGGGCGGCCTGTTCTCCGCCATCGCGCAGGGCCGCGTGGCTGCTGCGTCCATCAACATTCTGGCCAAGAAGCCGGATGACTGGTCCAAGGGCATGGTGCTCTGCATCACCGTGGAGTTCTACGCCATTTTGTCCCTGCTGGCTTCCATGCTGATGATCATCAATATCAGCGCCTGATCCCTGTAAGAAAGGGGATTCAATGATGAACGGAATTGATACCATTATCCAGCGGCTGAATACCGACGCGAAAGCGGAGACGGACGCCCTGCTGGAAAAAGCCCGGCAGGAGGCGGCGGCGGTCGCCGCCCGCTATCAGGCCCAGGCGGACAAGGAAGCGGCCGATCTGGCTGCCCGGAACGAGCGTCTGGCGGCGGAGCGGGAGGAACGTCTCATCAGCGCCGCCCAGATGGAGGCCCGGAAAACGGTCCTGGCCGCTAAGCAGGCGGTCATGGAGGAGACCTACGCCAAGGCGCTGGAAAAGCTGCGGAATCTGTCGGAGACCCGTTACGTAGAGGTGCTGACGGAGCTGCTGCTTCAGGCCGCGCCTCATGGTGTGGGAGAAGTTCTCTTCTCCGCCCAGGATCGGGAAACGGTTGGGCAGGCCGCGGTGGACGCTGCCAACGGAAAGTCCGGCGGCAAGCTGACCCTCTCCGGCGAGACCGCGCCCATTCAGGGGGGCTTCATCCTCAAGGACGGCAACGTTGAGGTCAACTGTGCCTTTGATACGCTGGTTCGTTTGCAGAAGGCGGAAACGGCGGGACAGGTGGCTCAGCGGCTGTTCGGCTGAGGGGAGGTCATACCTTGGCTAACAAAATCAAAGATACGGATTATCTGGCGATCTCCGCCCGTGTCCGGGCCATGGAGACCACGCTGCTGACGGCGGAGCGCATGGAGCGTCTGCTGGAGGCCCGCAGCGATGAGGAAGTCTCCAAGCTTCTTCAGGACTGCGGCTATCCGGAGCTGGACGCCGCCCGGCCGGAGGCTATGGACGCGGCGCTGTCTCAGGCCCGGGAGGAGCTGCTCACCGACCTTGGCGACGGCGCGCCGGATCCCAGATATATCGACATATTCAAGCTGAAATACGACTATCACAATGCAAAGGCCATCCTGAAGGCAGCCGCTATGGGTACCAGCCCGGACCGGATGCTGATGGATATGGGTCGCATCGGAGCAGCGGAGTTGAAAACCGCCGTGGAAAGCGGAGAACTGGACAAACTGCCCGGCGCTCTGCCGGCGGCGGTGGCGGAGGCCAAGTCCGTACTGGATACCACCCGGGACCCCCAGCTCAGCGACATCGTACTGGACCGTTGGATGTACCGGGACATGGCCCAAGTAGCAGAGGATACCGGCAGCCAGTTCCTTCGGGGATATGTGGAGACCCAGATCGATGCCGCCAATCTCCGGGCGCTGATCCGGACGTTGCGGATGGGAAAAAACGCCGATTTTCTGGCGGGCGTTCTCTTTGAGAGTGGCACCGTGGAACCGGCGGCGATCCTGGCGGCGGCGAATCACCCCGCCGGCGGTCTGAACGAGATCTACGGCCCCACTCGGTTCGCACAGGCGGCGGAGGCAGGGGAGGCGGCCCTGAAGGGCGGCTCCCTGACGGAGTTTGAAAAGCGCTGCGACGACGCTGTCAGCGACTATCTGGCCGGGGCACAGATGATCCCCTTCGGGGAAGCTCCGCTGCTGGCTTATCTGGCGGCCCGAGAGACGGAGTACACCAACATCCGTATCCTGCTGATGGGCCGCGCCGCCGGGCTGAGCCCGGAGGTCATCCGGTCCCGCCTGCGGCGGACCTGCGCGTAAGGAGGGGAGAACATGGCAGCAACCTATTCCATCGCCGTCATCGGCGATTGGGAGTCCGTCATGGGCTTCCGGGCCTTGGGCTTGGACACCTATCCCGTCACCTCCGTGGAGGAGGCCCGGAAAACCGTCCATGACCTGGCCAAAACCAACTGCGCGGTGATTTACCTGACAGAGACCCTGGCCAAGGATATGGCCGACGTGCTGGACCGTTATAAGGACAATATCCAGCCCGCTATTATCCTGATCCCCGGCCGGGAAGGGTCTCTGGGCATCGGCAAGTCGAACATCCAGAGCGCCATCGAACGGGCTGTGGGTGCGGATATCCTGTAAGGACTTAAAGAGGGGATTTCATTTTGCACCGTCGGCCCATCCGATTCCCGTGTGCTTTGCACCCGGCAATCGGGAGCCTGCCTCGAAACAGCCTTGCTTGTTCCGCCGCAGGCGGCGCTGCGGCTGTTTCCCCTTTAGATTCTCTCTCGCCGGTTCGCAAACGGGCGTCACCGCCCAAGGCGGGGGGAGAGCAGAAAAGTTCTATTGTTCCTTCTGTAAAATTGAAGAAAGAAGGTTATCGAATTTGAGCGGTAAAGTTGTTAAAGTTTCCGGGCCGCTGGTGGTGGCTACGGGCTTGGCGGACGCCAATATGTCCGACGTGGTCCGTGTCGGCCCCCAGCGCCTGATCGGTGAGATCCTGACCATGAAGGGTGACACCGCCAACATTCAGGTCTATGAGGAGACCTCTGGTCTGGGCCCCGGCGCCGAGGTGGAGACCACCGGCGCGCCTATGAGCGTGGAGCTTGGCCCCGGCATGATCGAGGGCATTTATGACGGCATCCAGCGTCCGCTGGAGAAGATCGTGGAGAAGGTAGGCGCCTGCATCACCCGCGGCGTGGAGGTCCCCGCCGTGGACCACGAGAAGAAGTGGGAGTTCAACGCGGTGGCCAAGGTGGGCGATCAGGTCATCGGCGGCGACATCCTGGGCACGGTCCAGGAGACGGCCGTTGTGCTCCATAAGATCATGGTGCCGCCCACCATGCGCGGCACCATCACCTCCATCCAGAGCGGCTCCTTCAACGTGACGGAGACCATCGCCACCCTCAAGACTGAGGACGGCAGGGAAGTCCCCCTCACCATGCTCCAGAAGTGGCCCGTCCGTGTGGGCCGTCCTTATACGAAGAAGTATCCCCCCAAGCGGCCCTTGTGCTCCGGTCAGCGGATCATCGACACCATGTTCCCCATCGCCAAGGGCGGCACGGCGGCAGTCCCCGGACCCTTCGGCTCCGGCAAGACCGTGGTGCAGCACCAGCTGGCCAAGTGGTCCGATGTGGACATCGTGGTTTACATCGGCTGCGGCGAGCGCGGCAACGAGATGACCGACGTTCTGCGGGAATTCCCGGAGCTGAAGGACCCCCGCACCGGCGAAAGCCTGATGAAGCGGACGGTGCTGATCGCCAACACCTCCGATATGCCCGTGGCCGCCCGTGAGGCGTCTGTGTATACCGGTATCACCATCGCGGAGTACTTCCGCGACATGGGCTATGACGTGGCTGTTATCGCCGACTCTACCTCCCGCTGGGCCGAGGCCCTCCGTGAGATGTCCGGCCGTCTGGAAGAGATGCCCGGCGAGGAAGGCTACCCCGCGTATCTGGCCTCCCGTCTGGCCCAGTTCTACGAGCGTGCCGGCAGCGTGGAGTGCATCGGCTCCGACGAGCGCCGGGGCAGCCTGACGGCTGTGGGCGCCGTGTCCCCTCCGGGCGGCGACCTGTCCGAGCCGGTTTCTCAGGCCACCATGCGGATCGTCAAGGTGTTCTGGGCACTGGACTCCTCTCTGGCCTACAAGCGTCATTTCCCGGCCATCAACTGGCTGAGTTCCTATTCCCTGTATCTGGACTCCCTGAAGCCGTGGTTTGACGAAAATCTCGGCCCCGAGTTCATGCGGGACCGCACTAAGGCTATGGGCATCCTGCAAAACGAGGCCAGCCTGAACGAGATCGTTCAGCTGGTTGGTAAAGACGCTCTGGGCGCCGGCGACCAGCTGACGCTGGAGGTGGCCCGTATGGTCCGCGAGGACTTCCTGCAGCAGAACGCCTTTATGGATGTGGATAGCTTCTCCGACTACGAGCGGCAGAAGAAGCTGCTGGGCATGATCCTCAGCTACGACGTCCTCTGCCGGGACGCTATCGCCAAGGGCGCTTCCGCCCAGGAGCTGTTCCAGATCCCGGCCCGTGAGCAGATCGGCCGCGCCAAGAGCGTGCCTGCCGAGGAATACGCGGCAGTTTACGATCAGATCCAGTCTGATATGGAGCAGCAGATCGCTGCCATTGCAGCCAAAGGAGGGGACGACGAATGATCCGTGAATATAAAACCGTTGAGGAGATCAGCGGCCCTCTGATGATGGTCCGCATGGTGGAAAACGTCACCTATGACGAACTGGTGGAGATCGAGCTGCATGACGGCTCCCTCCGCCGGGGCAAGGTGCTGGAGGTCAACGGCGACGCCGCCGTGGTCCAGCTCTTTGAATCCGCAGCCGGTATCAATCTGGCGGACGCCAAGGTCCGCTTCCTGGGCCATCCCTTGCAGCTGGGCGTGTCCGGCGATATGCTGGGCCGCGTGTTCAACGGCATGGGCCAGCCCATTGACGGCGGCCCCGACATCCTCCCCGAGGAGTATCGGGACATCAACGGCCTGCCTATGAACCCCGCCGCCCGCGACTATCCCAACGAGTTCATCCAGACCGGCGTTTCCACCATTGACGGCCTGAATACGCTGGTCCGCGGCCAGAAGCTGCCCATCTTCTCCGGCTCCGGTCTGCCCCACGCCAATCTGGCGGCGCAGATCGCCCGTCAGGCCAAGGTTCTGGGGGATGAAGGCTCCAACTTCGCCGTGGTGTTCGCCGCCATCGGCATCACCTTCGAGGAATCCGAGTTCTTCGTCAGCGAGTTCAAGCGCACCGGTGCCATTGACCGTACCGTGCTGTTCAGCAACCTGGCCAATGACCCCGCCGTGGAGCGTATTTCCACCCCCCGTATGGCCCTGACCGCCGCTGAGTATCTGGCCTTTGAAAAGGGAATGCAGGTGCTGGTCATCATGACCGACATCACCAACTACGCCGAGGCTCTGCGTGAGGTCTCCGCCGCCAAGAAGGAGGTCCCCGGCCGCCGCGGCTTCCCCGGCTACCTGTATACTGACCTGGCTACGCTGTACGAGCGGGCCGGCCGCCGTCTGGGCAATCCCGGCTCCATTACCCTGATCCCCATTCTGACTATGCCTGAGGACGATAAGACCCACCCCATCCCCGACCTGACAGGCTATATCACCGAGGGTCAGATCATCCTGAGCCGTGCTCTGTACCGCCAGGGCATCCATCCCCCTGTGGACGTGCTGCCCTCCCTGTCCCGTCTGAAGGATAAGGGCATCGGCGAGGGCAAGACCCGTGAGGACCACGCCAGCACCATGAACCAGCTCTTTGCCGCCTATGCCACCGGTAAGGACAACAAGGAGCTGATGAGCATTCTGGGCGAGGCGGCGCTGACCCCCACGGACCTGCTGTACGCCAAGTTTGCAGACGAATTTGAAAAACGCTACGTCAACCAGGGCTACGAGGAGAACCGCTCTATCGAGGAAACGCTGGATCTGGGATGGGAGCTGCTGAGCATCCTGCCCAAGAGCGAGCTGAAGCGGATCAAGCCGGAGTTGATCGAGAAATACTGGCCGAAAAAGGACGAGCAGAAGTAAGGAGGGGTGAACCATGGCAAATATCACGGTCAGCCCTACCCGCATGGAGCTCACCCGTCTCAAGGGCAAGCTGAAAACCGCCCAGCGGGGCCATAAGCTGCTGAAGGATAAGCGGGATGAGCTGATGAAGCAGTTCCTGGATACGGTCCGGGAGGTGCGTTCTCTCCGCGCCGAGGTGGAGGAGGACCTGATGCGGGTCCACAAGTCCTTTACGGTGGCCTCTGCCCTCATGTCCTCCGAGGCACTGGAACAGGCGCTGCTGTATCCCAAGCAGAGCGTGGAGCTCACCCGCACCACCCAGAACATCATGTCCGTCAACGTGCCGGTGTACGATTTCCAGACGAAAACGAAGTCGGATTCCGACATTTACCCCTACGGCTTCGCCGCCACCTCCGGTGAGCTGGACGATGCAGTAGAGGCCCTGGGCCTTGTGTTCCGGAAGATGCTGAAGCTGGCGCAGATCGAAAAATCCGCCCAGCTGATGGCGGAGGAGATCGAAAAGACCCGCCGCCGGGTCAACGCACTGGAATATGTGATGATCCCCAACACCCAGGAGGCCATCCGCTATATCACCATGAAGCTGGACGAGAACGACCGTTCCACCACCACCCGGCTGATGAAGGTGAAGGATATGCTCCTGAAGGATGCTATCGAGGCTAAGCGGGCAGAAAATGCCAGGGCCATGGAGGCGTTCAGCAAGTCCAGAGAGGCCGCTGCTGAGACGTAAGCCAAGGTCATAGTTCTGACGCGCATGTTCTAAAACGAAACAGAAGGGGCCTGCGCATCTGCGCAGGTCCCTTCTGCTTTCTGCTGATCAAAACGAATGGAATGCGGAACGCCCCCGGCCATTGGCCGGGGGCATTTTGTCAATACTGATATTCGAATTCGTAGCCGTCCAGAGAGACGGTGTCGCCGTCCTCGATGCCCCGCTCCTCCAGATGCTGATACAGTCCGGATTCCCGCAGGGCCTTGTCGAACCACATGCGGCTCTCGTAATCGTCGAAGTTGACGTTGGCCATGAGGCGCTGGAGCCACGGGCCCTGAATGAGCCAGGTGTGGCCGTCGTCCAAGCGCTGGATGTCCAGCGGCTCGCTGGTGTCCACCACCGGCGGCTTGGGGACATATTCCGGCTCGTAGACCGTGACCGGCGGCAGGGAAGCCAGAGCCTCCGCTACCTTGCCCACCAACTCCCGGGTGCCCTGATGGGCCGCAGCGGAGATCTCCATCAGCGTGAAGCCCCTGGCCTCCACATGGGTGCGGAGCCGCTCCAGATTTTCCGGGTCGGTCATGATGTCCACCTTGTTGGCGGCTACGATCTGGGGCCGCTTGGCGAGATCGGGGCTGTATTGCTCCAGCTCGGTGTTGATGGCGTCAAAATCCGCCACAGGGTCCCGGCCCTCGCTGCCGGACACGTCTACCACATGGACCAGCAGACGGCAGCGGTCAATGTGCCGCAGGAAATCGTGGCCCAGACCGGCGCCCTCACTGGCGCCTTCGATGATGCCGGGAATGTCAGCCATGACGAAGGACACGCCCTCGTCCACCCACACCACGCCCAGATTGGGATAGAGGGTGGTAAAGTGGTAATTGGCGATCTTGGGCTGGGCCTTGGAGACCACGCTCAGCAGTGTGGACTTGCCCACATTGGGGAAGCCGATGAGGCCCACGTCCGCCAGCAGCTTCAGCTCCAGAAATACATCGTGGCTCTCGCCGGGCAGGCCCGCCTTGGCGAAGCGGGGCACCTGCCGAGTGGGGGTGGCGAAGTGCATATTGCCCCAGCCGCCCCGGCCGCCCTTGCAGAGGACATAGGGCTCGCTGCCGCTCATGTCCTGAATGATCTCATTGGTTTCGGCGTCCCGCACCAGCGTGCCCCGGGGGACGCGGATCACCAGATTGGCGCCGTCCTTGCCAGACTTGCGGCCGCCCTGACCGTCCACGCCGTTTTCTGCCACGTATTTGCGCTTGTAGCGGAAGTCCATCAGGGTGGACATGTTGTCGTCCACCTGCAAGATAATGGAGCCGCCCTTGCCGCCGTCGCCGCCGTCCGGGCCGCCGGCCGCCACATATTTTTCGCGGTGGAACGCCACTGCGCCGTTGCCGCCGTTGCCTGCCTGGACCGTGATCCGGGCCTTGTCGATAAATGTTGTTGCCATAAAGTGCCTCTCAATTCAAGTGTAAAAACAGGTTTCCCTACATAATTGTTCCTATCATACCGGAAAATGGGGGGGAATGTCAACTGTAAAGGTCAATCCGGCAGGCATCCGAAGTGGAGGAGTGCCTCCAGTACGCCGCCGCCGATGGCGGTGGCCTTGTCGGAGGCAGTAAAGCAGTTGGCCTGCTGGCCCCGTGGGTCGATGTCGCCGCATTTCATGCCCTCGTGGACCTGCAAGCCGCCCTGAAGCAAGCCCCGGAGACAGCCGGTGAGGGTGCAGAGCATAGGTTTGCCGTTTACCGTGGCGGCAATTTCTCCCTCCTGAACCAACTGTCCGATCTCCATGCGCGGCTCAAAAATGCCGTCCGCCGGGGCGCGGAGGACCCGCTCGCCGCTGCGCCCGCCGATGAGGCCGGGGATGCCGGTGTTGGGCAGGGGGCTGCCGGAGTACAGCGCCCGGCCCAGCGTGTGGCCTCGCATGGTCTCCACGGCGGCGTGGCAGTCGGTCCCCACGGTGAAGCCGGGGCCTACGCCGATCACCACCGGGGCGTCCGTCAGGGCGGTGCCTAAATTCTTCTTCGCCAGAATAGCATCCACCACCGCGCCGGGCCGGAGGGTGGGGATACAGGCTCCCGCCGGGTCAGCGAGAACGGCCACAACGCCGGACTGAGCCAGAGTAAGGGCCTCCTCCGGGGTTTCGGCTTTCCGGGCGGAAATATCCTCCACTGTCATCTCTCCCAAGCGAATGGCCTCGGAGAAACAGACGGTGCGGCGGATGGAGGTGGGGGCGGGGAGATCCGTCATAACGATTTGATACCCGGCCCGGTGGAGCCGCAAAGCGATACCGGTGGCCAAATCTCCGGCTCCTCGGATGACAACGAGCATAAGATCCCTCTTTTCAGTGTTTGAAATGGTATGGTCAGACCATGGGGCAGGCGTGATGAGCCGGGTCCTCCCGGCGGCAGGCCCGCTCGTAGATCATTTCCCCGGTGATGCTCACGGCGATCTCCGCCGGGGTCACGGCCTTGATAGGCGTTCCCACAGGGGTGTGGACAGTGCGGAGCTTTTCCTCGGAGATACCGGCCTCCCGGAGCCGGGCATTGACGGCGGCGATTTTGGCCCGGGAGCCGATGACGCCGACGTAGGCCAGCTCCTGCCGCAAAATCTGCTCCTGAATTTCCAGATCGTGAAGATGGCCGGAGGTCATCACCACCACATAATCCTCCGGGGACAGGGACAGCGTGCCGGCGATGTTCCGAAAATCGCCGCACACCACCTGCTCTGCGTCGGGGAAGGCGGCGGGATCGGCCAGAGCGGGCCGGTCATCATACACCACCGGGCGGAACTCCACACTGCGCAGCAGAGGGATCAGCGCCCGGGCGATGTGTCCCGCGCCGAAGATCACCGCCCGCTCCCCGATGGGGAGGGGGAGAGAAAAGTCGGTTTCCGTCAGGATGCAGCGCTTGGAGAGAGGGGCTGTACCGCTGCTGCCCAAAAGGGCCATGCCCTCGCCGTCCAGCAGCGCCGGGGCGGAGCCGTCCGTCCGCAGGATCAGCCAGCCGGGCTGGGCAGCGGTGAGCCGGGCCAGCGCCGTTTTCAACACACTCTGCCAGAGGGTGTCCTCCGGGGAGATGAACTGAAACAGCACCGTCACATCCCCGCCACAGGCCATGCCGAGACTGTCCGCCCCGGCTTGCGTCAGGGCGAAGTGCTGTATCCGGGAGCGCTGCTCCTTCAGCAGGGACAGGGCCAGCAGCTCGGACTGCCGCTCTACCTGCCCGCCGCCGATAGTGCCCGTTAGCTGACCGTCCGCACCCACCAGCATTTGACTGCCGGGGCCCCGGGGGGCGGAGCCTTGCTCCGCGACGATGGTCACCAACACCACACTCTGGTGGGCGTTCAATTCCGCCAGCGCTCTGGATAAAATAGTTCGCATGGCGCGCTCCTTTCTGGCAGACGATCCGAACTCTGTATTTTATTGTGAACTTGATGGTAGTCTATTATGCTTTTCTTGGAATGTCAAGCGGAGACGGGGGAGTGCGGAACGGAAAAACAGGCTGAGACCGCAGTCTCAGCCTGTTTGGTTCACGGGTCCGGATCAGTACATCAGCTTGATGTAATCCTCCACGTCCTGACGGGTGCCGGTGAAGGGACCCGGCGTCTCCATTTTCAGGGAGACCAGAGCGGTGGCGGTCTGAAGAGCGGTGGGAATGTCCTTGGTCAGCCGCTCGTTGATGTACCCGGCAAAGGTGGTGTCGCCCCGGCCGGTGCGGCCGGAAAGATTCCGGGCCTTGATGGGGCAGGTGTAGATCTCGTGACCGTCATACACCAGCACCTCCGTGTTGTGGGTAATTAAAATCTCCTTGGCGCCCCAGTCGTAGAGGACCTTAGCGGCCTCCGCCCGGTCTGTCAGGCCGGTGAGGATCTCCGCCTCGGCGGCGTCGGTCTTGAGGAAGCGGATGTAGGGAAGCAGCTCCTTCTTTTCCTTCCAGTCATGATACACCATGCCGCCGTTTTCCACCCAGCGCAGCATGGTCTGCACGTCGATGGCCACCATGGCATGCTTGGCGGCGAAGGGGATCATCTCATTGGGGATGTCGCCGCCGGCCAGACCGGCCAGATGCCAGATGGCGGCGTCAATCTGATCCACCGGCACCTCGTCGGTGGTGTAGGGGGCGATGAGGCTGTCCACAGTGGAGGTCCGGCGCTCCCGGTCCGCCGTGTGGTAGACGTTTTTCGTCACAAAGGAGTGGGGGCTGTTCAGGGGGAACACGCTGATGGAGGGAGCCTTCTCGTGGAAGGCCGCCGTCACGTCCAGCTGGCTGAGGTCCGCCTTGGGCAGGACGGCAATCTTATGTCCCATATTGGCTGCCGCGCAGCCGGAATAATACACCGCACCGCCGACGGCCTGGACGACAGTGCCGTCAAAATCCACGTTGGTGTCCTGAGCAACCTCGCCGATGATGAGAGAGTCGAATTTTTCCATAACGATCATCCATTCCGCCGCCCTGCGCCGGCACAAGAAGTTGATGGGGCGTTCCGTCCGCAGGGCAGAAAAGCTGACGGACCGCCTGCTGAGATACATGGGGGAATAAAGTCGGATCAGAGAACTCAAACGTTTGCGCTGCTTACTGTCATTAGTATAATAGGTGAGAATCAAAAAGTCAACGGTTTTAGCGGCTTTGAACATCAGTCGCTATCATTCCGCGGGAAACCGGAAATTCTTTGCGAAAGGACTGGAAAAAAGGATTGTAAACAGCGGGAAAACCGTGTATAATAACCGCAAAGCGGCGGAGGATCTCCGCTGTCCGGCACGTTTTGGAAGAGCCGGTGCATGGCTGCGGATATTCCGCCGCCACCGGATCGTTTATATGCCGCACCTGATAAGGAGGAGTTCACCATGAATAAAACTGCCCGTTTTGTATTGAAGACTGTGGCCGCCGGCCTGGCGTTCTGCGCGTTTGTCTGTCTGGTGGTTGGCAGCTGGAGCGATGTGTATGAGGCGATCGAGCGCCGCCGGGCCTGCCGTTTGAGCAAGCAGGAGAGCAGAGATTACGCCGATGAGGAGCTTTATCAGTAAAATAAAATTGACAAATGAAAAAAGCGGCACACGGATTTCCGTGTGCCGCTCAGCGTGTCGAAAAAGTCTTTTCTCCCCGCTGAGCAAGTTTTCAGAACTTCATAAAAGTTCTGAAAACTTAGGATTTTAATGGCGCGGGACACCCTTCTTGGGTTTCCCGCGCACACCCTTCCTTACCGTCGCGGAAAATTTATCACTTTATCGACAGCCTCAGCGGCACACGGATTTCCGTGTGCCGCTTTTTGACTGTAAAGGGACCGGGGCCGTCCGGGGAGACGCTGGACGGTTCGGCGGGGGAATTGTCATTTTCTGAGTTTGAGCGGGGGATGTAAGACAAGAAAACGATTTTTCAGGGGATAAAAAATAAAAATCCCTTGACAGACAAGAGATTTCGTGATAAAATAAGTCGCTTATATGAACGGAAGCGGATGAAACCCCATCCTGATTACGAACACAGGATAGCACATCCGCCAACGAAAGGCAATAGGAAACTGAAATAAATTTAACAACTCACCCGAGCGTATCGGATACAATACTTGCCCCGCGGCCGGACAGGGCGGCGGAGCAAAAGAAAGGTGAAAGTGAAGATGGCTAAGGACAAGTACTACGGCAAAACCCTCCGAAAGAATTTTGCCCGGCACGAGGAAGTCATGCCCATGCCCAACCTGCTGGAGATCCAGAAGACCTCCTATCGGGAATTTTTGGACACCGGTCTGCGGGAGGTTTTCGCAGACGTTGGGGCGATCTCTGACTATCAGGGCAATCTGGAGTTGACCTTCATCGACTTCCGGATGGATGAAGCCCCCAAGTATAACGTGGAAGAGTGCAAGGCCCGTGACGCCACGTATGCCGCCCCCCTGAAGGTGACGGTCCGTCTGCGGAACAAGGAGACGGAGGAGATCAAGGAGCAGGAGATCTTCATGGGCGATTTCCCCCTGATGACCCACTCCGGCACCTTCGTCATCAACGGCGCGGAGCGCGTGGTGGTCTCTCAGATCGTCCGCTCTCCCGGCGTGTATTACGGCAAGGAGGTCGACATTAAGACCGATCTGCCCATCCTCACCTCCACGGTGATCCCCTACCGGGGCGCCTGGCTGGAATATGAGACGGACGCCAACGAGGTGTTCTGGGTCCGTATCGACAAGAACCGCAAGCTGCCCATCACCAGCCTGATCCGGGCGCTGGGCCTCAAGACCGACGCGGAGATCCTGGACCGCTTCAGCGACGATCCCCGCATCGCGGCCACTCTGGAGAAGGACCCCAGCAAGACGTATGAGGATGCCATGCTGGAGATCTACCGCAAGCTCCGTCCCGGCGAGCCCCCCACGGTGGAAGCTGCCGAGACCCTGATGAACAACCTGTTCTTCGATCCCCGGCGCTACGATCTGTCCGTTGTGGGCCGGTACAAGTTCAATAAGAAGCTGTCTCTGTGGCAGCGGGTCACCGGCTACAAGCTGGCACAGCCTGTGGCAGACCCCGCTACCGGCGAGCTGCTCTTCGACGAGGGCCACCTGCTGAGCAAGGAGGATGCCCGCCTGCTGGACACCGTCGGCGTTGCCGAGGTGGTCATCCTGGTGGACGATCAGCCTCTGCGGGTGCAGTCCAACAAGATGTGCGACCTGAGCCACTATGTGGACTTCGATCCTCTGGCTGAGTGCGGCATCAAGGAGCGTGTCCGCTTCGATGTGCTGCAGGAGCTGCTGGGCCAGTACTCCGGCGAGGAGCTGAAGGAGCAGATCAAGCTCCATAAGGACGATCTGGTGCCCAAGCACATCATCATTGACGATATCCTCTGCTCCATCAACTACATGAACGGTCTGGCCCGCGGCATCTCCGTGAAGGACGATATCGACCATCTGGGCAACCGCCGTCTGCGCTGCGTGGGCGAGCTGCTGCAGAACCAGTTCCGCATCGGCTTCTCCCGTATGGAGCGTGTGATCCGGGAGCGTATGACCATTCAGGATCTGGACGTGGTCACCCCCCAGAGCCTCATCAATATCCGGCCTGTTACCGCCGCCATCAAGGAGTTCTTCGGCTCCAGCCCCCTGAGCCAGTTCATGGATCAGACCAACCCTCTGGCGGAACTGACCCACAAGCGCCGTCTGTCCGCTCTGGGCCCCGGCGGTCTGAGCCGCGAGCGCGCCAACATGGAGGTCCGAGACGTGCATTACAGCCACTATGGCCGTATGTGCCCCATTGAGACCCCTGAAGGCCCCAACATCGGCCTGATCTCCTATCTGGCTACCTATGCCCGCATCAACGAGTACGGCTTCATCGAGGCACCCTACCGCGCTGTGGACAAGGAGACCGGCAAGGTGGCTATGGAAGCCACTTATATGACCGCCGACGAGGAGGACAACTTCATCGTTGCCCAGGCTACCGAGCCCATCGGTGAGGATGGCTGCCTGGTGAATACCCGTGTCACCGCCCGGTACCGGGACGAGATCGTGGAAGTGGAGCGGGAGCGCATCGACTACGTGGACGTGTCTCCCCGTATGATGGTCTCCATCGCTACCGCAATGATCCCCTTCCTGCCCAACGACGACGCAAACCGTGCTCTGATGGGCGCAAACATGCAGCGTCAGGCCGTGCCTCTGCTGAAGCCCCACGCACCCATCGTGGGCACCGGTATGGAGCACAAGATCTGCATCGACTCCGAGATCGTGGTCCTGGCCGAGGGCGACGGCGTGGTCACTTCTGTGGACGCCCGCCATGTTACCGTCAAGTATGACAGCGGCGAGACCAAGGATTATAAGCTGACCAAGTTCCTGCGCTCCAACCACACCACCTGCATCAACCAGCATCCCATCGTGGATGTGGGCGAGCGGGTCCACGGCAAGCGCCTGAATGAAAAGGGCGAGTGGGAGGATCCCACGGTCCTGGCGGACGGTCCCGCCACCGATCAGGGCGAGATCGCTCTGGGCCAGAACATTCTGGTGGGCTTCATGACTTGGGAAGGCTACAACTACGAGGACGCCGTTCTGCTGAACGAACGCCTGGTCCGCGAGGATCTGTATACCTCCATTCATATTGAGGAATTCGAGATCGATTCCCGGGATACCAAGCTGGGACCCGAGGAGATCACCCGTGATATCCCTAACGTGGGCGAGGATGCGCTGAAGGATCTGGACGAGCGCGGTATCGTTCGCGTGGGCGCCGAGGTCAAATCCGGCGACATTCTGGTGGGCAAGGTCACGCCCAAGGGCGAGACCGACCTCACCGCTGAGGAGCGCCTGCTGCGGGCTATCTTCGGTGAGAAGGCCCGCGAGGTCCGCGACACCTCTCTGAAGGTACCCCACGGCGAGAGCGGCATCGTGCTGGATACCAAGGTCTTTGCCCGTGAAAACGGCGATGAGCTTGGCCCCGGCGTCAATCAGGTGGTCCGCGTGTATATCGCTCAGCGCCGTAAGATCCAGGTGGGCGATAAAATGGCAGGCCGTCACGGCAACAAGGGCGTTGTGTCCCGCGTGCTGCCTACCGAGGATATGCCCTTCCTGCCCGACGGCACCCCGCTGGACATCGTGCTGAACCCCCTGGGCGTTCCCTCCCGTATGAACATCGGTCAGGTCCTGGAGGTCAACCTGGGCTACGTTGCCAAGGCACTGGGCTGGAAGGTCCAGACCCCCGTCTTTGACGGTGCGCACGAGTCCGACCTGCGCGACTGCTTCGCCGAGGCCCGCGAGAAGTGGCACGGCGAAAATGCGCCCGAGTACCCGACCCACCTGGACCGCCTGATGGGCGAGAAAGGCCATGTCATCGACTTCTCCAAAATCGATCTGACCGACGACGGCAAGACCACCCTGTATGATGGCCGTACCGGTGAACAGTTCCCCAGCAAGGTCACGGTAGGCTATATGTACTACCTGAAGCTGCATCACCTGGTCGACGATAAGATCCATGCCCGTTCCACCGGCCCCTACTCTATGGTCACCCAGCAGCCTCTGGGCGGCAAGGCACAGTTCGGCGGCCAGCGCTTCGGCGAGATGGAAGTCTGGGCGCTGGAAGCCTACGGCGCCGCTTACACCCTGCAGGAGATCCTGACCATCAAGTCCGACGACGTCGTGGGCCGTGTCAAGACCTACGAGGCCATTGTCAAGGGCGAGCCGATCCCGCGCCCCGGTATCCCCGAGAGCTTCCGCGTTATGCTCAAAGAGCTGCAGAGCCTTGGCCTGGATATTGTTGTGCAGGATAAGGAAGGCAACGCCGTCGACATGCGTCAGGAGTTTGACGACGATGACAGCAGCTTTGAGAACAATGACTACGACCTGGGCGATAACGTCATGGTCGAGAGTGAGCTGCAGGACGATTACAGCGTCAAGGACGCCGACGAAGGCTTTGACGATGATCTGGATGAGGATGCCGGCCCCACGGCTGACGACCTCGCCGCCATCGAGTCTGATTCCTTCGACGATTGATCGAATTGCATCGTGTGTCATATTGAATTTGAGAGGGTTCGCTGAATGGAAAATAAAGAATTCGATTCGATTAAGATCGGCCTTGCCTCCCCGGACCAGATCCGTGCCTGGAGCTACGGCGAGGTCACCAAGCCCGAAACCATCAATTACCGCACCCTGAAGCCGGAGCGCGACGGCCTGTACTGCGAGCGCATTTTTGGAC